>Ga0115566_10000548_pt1 | contig 32434 bp, 31 predicted proteins | sample COGITO_mtgs_1204_3_FD_87173 | JGI IMG/M metagenome (GOLD analysis project Ga0115566, IMG submission 87173) | Pelagic marine microbial communities from North Sea - COGITO_mtgs_120405 | ecosystem: Environmental > Aquatic > Marine > Epipelagic | place: Germany:Helgoland, sampling site Kabeltonne...
CGCATCCCGCTTGTCGCCACCAATGACGCCCATTATCACGTGCCCGAACGGCGGGCGTTGGCCGATGTTCTGACCTGTATCCGAGAGCACTGCACCATCGACAGTGCCGGTCACCGCCTGACCCTGAATGCCGAACGCCATCTGAAACCGGCGACCGAAATGGCACGACTGTTCCGCGACTATCCCGATGCCATCGCCCGGACCGTGGAGATCGCCAACAAATGCCGGTTTTCTCTGGAAGAACTGCGTTACGAGTATCCTTCTGAACCCGTGTCACCCGGACGTACGCCTGACGCCGAACTTGCCCATCTGACCTGGAACGGCGCGGCGAACCGTTACCCCGAAGGCGTGCCCGAGAAAGTCCGGGCCCAGATCGAGCATGAACTCGCCCTGATCGCGCAATTGCGCTACGCGGCCTATTTCCTGACCGTCCACGACATTGTGCGGTTTGCCCGTTCCCAGGACATTCTGTGTCAGGGACGCGGATCGGCGGCGAATTCTGCGGTTTGCTACTGCATCGGCATCACTGCGGTAGATCCGGCCCGGCTCGACCTGCTGTTCGAGCGCTTTATCTCGGCCGAACGCAACGAACCGCCCGATATCGACGTCGATTTCGAGCATGAGCGCCGCGAAGAGGTCATGCAGTACATCTACGCGAAATACGGCCGTGAGCGTGCCGGACTGGCCGCCACCGTGGTGAGTTACCGTTCACGTTCGGCCCTGCGCGAGGTTGGCAAGGCGCTGGGCCTGACCGAAGACACGGTCGCTGCCATGTCGGGACAGGTCTGGGGCTGGTCGAATGACGGCATCCCGGACGAAGTCGTACGCTCACTGGGGCTGGACCCGGGCGATCACCGGCTGGGACTGGCGCTCCGCCTGACCCAGGAGCTGATCGGCTTTCCCCGCCATCTCTCCCAGCATGTCGGTGGGTTCGTGATCACCAAGGGCCGGCTCGATGAACTGGTGCCCATTGAAAACGCCGCCATGGACAACCGCACGGTCATCGAATGGGACAAGGATGATCTCGATGCACTGGGTATGCTCAAGATCGACGTGCTGGCCCTCGGCATGCTGACTTGTGTGCGCAAGGCCTTTGACCTTCTGGCAATTCACTATGACCGTCCGCTGGAACTGGCCACCGTCCCGGCCGAAGACCCGGCCGTCTACGACATGCTGTGCGAAGCGGATTCTCTGGGCGTGTTTCAGGTCGAAAGCCGCGCCCAGATGGCATTTTTGCCACGCATGCGGCCCCGGAACTTCTACGATCTGGTGATCGAGGTGGCCATCGTGCGTCCGGGCCCGATCCAGGGCGACATGGTCCACCCGTATATTCGCCGCCGCAACGGTGAGGAAACCGTGGAATATCCCTCCCAGGAGCTTGAAAACGTGCTCGGCAAGACACTGGGGGTGCCGCTGTTTCAGGAACAGGCGATGCAGATCGCCATTGTTGCCGCCGGGTTCACCCCCGGCGAGGCCGACCAGTTGCGCCGCGCTATGGCGACCTTCCGCAAAACCGGCACAATCCACAGTTTCAGCCTGCGCATGATCGAAGGCATGGTCGAGCGTGGTTATGAACGCGACTTCGCCGAGCGTTGTTTCCGCCAGATCGAGGGCTTTGGCGAATATGGCTTTCCTGAAAGCCACGCCGCCTCTTTCGCGCTGTTGGTCTATGTTTCGTCCTGGATCAAGTGTCATTACCCAGATGTTTTCGCCGCCGCCCTGCTCAACAGCCAGCCCATGGGGTTCTATGCCCCGGCCCAGATCGTCCGTGATGCGCGTGATCATGACGTCGAAGTACGAGGCCCGGACGTAAACGCCTCAGAACGTGACCACACACTCGAACTTGTGGAAACCCGGCCGCGCGCGCATATGCACGCCTTGCGCCTCGGGTTCCGGCAGATCAAATCCCTGAATGCGGATGCCGCCCGGGCCATCGCCGAAGCCCGCCCGCTTGAAGGCTATGCCTCCGTCGAGGATGTCTGGCGACGCGCCGAAGTGAATTCTGCAGCTTTGGTGGCTGTGGCCGAAGCCGATGGCTTTGCCTCACTGGGGCTGGAACGGCGCGAAGCACTGTGGGCGATCCGCGCGCTGGGCCATAACGGGCGCGAGACCGCATCCGCCCTGCCCTTGTTTGCCGCCGCACAGACCCGCGATGCCGTTCCCGAAGCGGACATCAGACTGCCCGATGAAACCCCCGGCGAGGTGGTCGCCAATGACTACGCCTCAATCCGCATGTCCCTGAAGCATCACCCGCTGTCCCTGCTGCGTGCGCAACTCGAGACGATGAAGGTCGTCCCCGCGCAGGCATTGCGTGAGCGCCCGAACAACAAGCGCCTGAGCACAGCCGGGCTAATTCTCGTGCGTCAGCGCCCCGGCAGTGCAAATGGTGTGGTTTTCCTGACCCTTGAGGACGAAACCGGCGTCGCCAACATCATTATCTGGCCCGATATCTTCAAGCGCTTCCGCAAAGTGATCCTGTCATCCCGGCTGATCCGCGTGACCGGAAAGCTGCAGCGGGAGGGGGTCGTCACCCATATAATCGCCGAGGATGTTGTCGATCTGTCAGACCGTCTCGACGCGCTGGGTGACGGCCGCACGTTGGAACCGGCATGGGCCCGTGCTGATGAGGTCAAATATGGCACGCATCCGGACCCGCGCCTGTCGAACAATCGCGGGCGCAAACCCGCGCCGACCTCACGCCATCCGCGCAACAATCACATCACGATCAAATCGCGGAATTTTCACTGATTGCGGTTCAGGCCACGCCGCTAAGCAACTGCTGGGCATGGACCGAGACATCGACATCCATTCCCAGAAAATCCTCGGCATTACCCGCGAAACTGCCGGCAACGGGCACAGCCTGCTCGGGTTCCCGTGCAACAGCTATCGGAACGAGGTTGAACCCACCCAGAGTCCCGTTGGTCGGATCAAATTCGACCCATCCCGCGCCGGGCAGATAAACCTGCACCCAGGCATGGGTCGAACCCGCGCCCGTGACATCGCTGACACCGCCATCGAGCGCCGGATCGTAGAGATAGCCACTGACAAATCGTGCGGCCAAACCCACACTGCGCACGGATTCCATCATGAAAAGCGCGTAGTCACGACAGGATCCCGAACCAAGCTCAAGCGTCTCCGTCGGCGTCTGCACACCGGGTTCATTGCGCACGGCGTAGTCGAATTCCTGCTTGATGCCCTGAGTCACGGAAGTCAGGAACATCTCCGTATCAATGCCCCCCATACCACCGCCAAGAAACCGGCGCGTCCATTGGGTGACACGACGATCAGGATCGGGATAGTGGCGTTCAATCGTACGCCCCAGATCGGGGACTTCGCGCGCGGGATAGCTGAACGGAATTGTCCGAGCGTATTCCTCAATCGGAAACTCCAAAGAATCCAGCGAATAGCGCTCAAGCACAATTCGGCTTTTAAAGGTCAGGGTATCAGCCATCTCGGAAAAACTCGCCACCGCGACCGAGTTCCCGAACACGTCATGGAACCAGCGAATTTGGGCCTTTGGCGAAATCGACAGCGTTGCATCAAGCAGACGCAGGTCATGACTGTCCCGCGGGCGGAACATCATTCGATGGTCCCCGAACGAGACCGGATTCAGGTAGCGGTAGGTTGTCTTGTGATCAACGGTCAGGCGTTGCACACGTTAACTCCACGAAATCAGCAATGTCAGATATAGATATATGAGCACTTACGGCACCCAAACACCTGCCAAAAGAGCAGGTCAGCAACGCCAAAAATCCGCTGCTCATAATTTTAGCACCAACTTCGCGAATCGACGAACCTTAGAAAATTGACCGTTGAGTCATTTGTGCGAACATTTCCAGCGCGCGTGTCCCCATCGCTGAGTTGCCTGTTTTATCCAGCCCGGGCCCCCAGACGGCAATTGTCATCTCATTCGGCACGATCGCAATAATCCCCCCGCCCACGCCGCTCTTGGCCGGCAGACCAACACGATAGGCAAACCGGCCGACAGCGTCATAGAGGCCCCATGTCAGCATCAGTGAATTCACCTGCCGGGATTGCTGTCGCGTCAGGACTGCATCACCGAGAATTGTCGAAAACCCATTATTGGCAAGCGGCAGAAAGGCTCTGGCAAGGTCAACGCAACTCATATCCAGTGAGCAATGATGAAAATAGGTATCGAGAACAACATCAAGATCATTGTCGATGTTGTCATGTGCTTTCAGAAAGTTTGCGAGAGCAAAGTTGATGTAACCGGTTTCGGACTCTGAGCGCGCGACCTCATCATTGAAATTGATGCTCTCGTTTCCCGAGAGACCGCGTGCGTATTCCAGAAAACAGATTTTGGCTTCATTCAAAACACTGATCAGCGCATCGATAACGACGATCGCACCGGCATTTATAAACGGGTTCCGGGGAATTCCCCTTTCGAACTCCAGCTGAACGAGTGAGTTGAATGCGTTGCCCGAGGGTTCCCGGCCCACACGGTCCCAAAGGCTGTCCGTAACGATCCGCATCGCCAGCATGAGAGAAAAAACTTTCGAGATGCTCTGGATCGAGAATCGCTCTTCGGCATCCCCGGCCCGAAAACTGTCACCCTCAACAGTCTGGACTGCGATCCCAAACTTATCTGCCGGGACCCGTGCCAAGGCCGGGATATAGCTCGCAACTTCCCCTTCACCGACAAGCTTTCGCGCGTCATCGACAATTTCGAGAAGGACCTGATCGACGTCCATTCAGATTTTGGTCAGATAGGCTTTGCCGATTTCATTCGAGACATCACCGAGTGAAACCTGCAAGTCATCAATGAACTTGTGCAGGCGTCGTGCCGTCACGCGTTGGCCCAGCCCGGTTTCAAGCGTAAATGCAAGTCCGCGCCGCGCATCCTCGACAGATTTACTGCGCGTGTGTCCGTGTCGGGATTCCAATTCGTTGAGACTGTCGGTCACACGTTCCACACACAACGCAACAGCCCGGGGAAATTCACGGTCATACATCAGGAAACTGGCAATATCCGCCGGTTTTGAACCGACCGGATACAGACTCCGAAACGCATGGTAGCCCGCCACCGAGCGCAGCAAAACGCTCCAATGGATCGAGTCACGGCCCTCAGCATCACTATCGGTGATCCTGTCATAACCCATGTCCAGTAATCGTGTGGTCTGGTCAGCGCGCTCAAGGTATTTGCCAAGTTGATAGAAACACCAGGCTTCGCCCCGGAAGAATGTTCCCTCCGCAATTCCTTCAAAAGTCTGGCAATCCTGCTTTATCTGCGTGCACACCCGTGAAAGATTGTTCAGACGCAGGTCGCGCTGGGTCAATTGCGACAGTGAATTGTGGAACATGTTGAGATGCGTCCACATTTCCGTGCTGATCAGGTGCCGAACGGACCGCGCATTCTGGCGGGCTTCGGCCACCGCATAAGCAATTGAACTCGGGTTACTCCGGTCGAGAATATAGAAATTCACGACAGACGCGGCATCCGCTTTTCCGTGGCTTTTCTTGAACCGATCTTCATCCGAATAGAGTTCCAGAACCCGGGCCCAATCCGGTCCCTCAGACTTTTCACGAGCATAGGTCTCGTTGATATCGAGAATACGCGCGAGCGCTTCGGCACGTTCGAGGTAACGGCCGAGCCAGAAAATGTTCCAACCAAAACGTGCAATCAAACTAGCCAACGACCCAGGTATCCTTTGATCCACCGCCCTGCGAAGAGTTCACAATCAGCGACCCGCGCTTCATCGCGACACGGGACAGGCCGCCCGGCAGGACCCAGGTCGATGTTCCGGTCAGCGCAAAGGGCCGGAGATCGACATGCCGCGGCTCCACCTTCCCACCAATCAAGGTTGGGGATACCGAAAGATTGACCATCGGCTGACTGATGAAATTGTCGGGGTTTGCCTTAAGTTTCGCGCGCAGGTCGGCCAGTTCTCGCTTGCTCGCGCGCGGGCCGACAACAACCCCAACCCCGCCGGATTCACCCACCGGTTTTGTGACGAGCTTGTCCAGATTATCGAGCGTCTTCGCAAGCCCATCTGGCTCACGACAAATATTGGTCGGCACATTTTCAATAATGGGATCCTCATCAAGGAAATACTTGATGATCCGCGGCAGGTAGGCATAGACCGCCTTGTCATCGGCAACACCGGTGCCGACCGCATTTGCCAGCGTCACATTGCCCTTTCGATAGGCCTCGAAAAGCCCCGGCACACCAAGCATGCTGGTGGGCAAGAACACCTTTGGATCAAGAAATTCGTCATCAACACGACGGTAGATCACGTGGACTTCTTCCAGCCCGCGCGTTGTTCGCATAAAGACACGGTCCTTTTCGACGACGAGGTCGCGTCCCTCGACAAGCGGGCCACCCATCTCGCGCGCCAGAAATACATGCTCGAAATATGCTGAATTGTAGACACCGGGTGAAAGGATGGCGACATTGGGATTGCTGACACCCTGCGGCGCGACTGCCGTCAGCGCCTTCATCAACTGCCGGCCATAGTCATCGACCTCGGCGAGAGAGATACCCTCTGCCAGATCGGGGAAAGCCCGCATCATCAGATGCCGGTTCTCAATCACATAAGAGACGCCCGACGGGATACGCGCATTGTCTTCAAGGACCAGAAGTTTGCCCTTTTCATCACGCACCAGATCGGTGCCGCAGATATGCACATAGGTTCCCTTTGGCGGGACAAAGCCTTCCATTTCCGGGCGATAATGCTTGTTGTCCTTGACCAGCTCCTCGGGAATGATCCCATCCCGGAACACCTTGCCGTCGTTGTATACATCCTTGAGGAAGAGGTTCAGTGCCGCAACCCGCTGCTGGATTCCAGAGTTGATCTGTTCCCAATCCTTCGACGAAAGCACCCTGGGGATAACATCGAACGGCAGGATACGATCAATCGCATCGCGGTCGGTATAAACCGTGAAGGTAATCCCCAAATTGAAAAGTTCGCGTTCGGCATCTTTTGAGCGACGGCGCAGCGTTGCGGAATCCATGTTTGCAAGCTGCTCACGAATTTTTCGCGTGTGCGAAAGACCGTTCCGACCAAACATTTCACAGAAATACTCACCCTGATCGTAACCCGCCATTGGATTGTTGCTCTGGGACTGGGCCTGAGCGGCCAAACTATTTTTGCGTTTTGTGGTCATAGAAAACGTATCGTAATGAAAGCACTTAGGAAACGATATTGAAACGCTCGCTTAGCGTACATGTTCCCGATCATTCTCCCTAACTATACTATTGGAGCCCGTCATGACCTCGATTTCCCTCGCCCTGCACGTGCTGGCAGCCGTCATCTGGGTTGGCGGCATGTTCACCATCTATGTCTGCCTGCGACCTGCACTCAGCGTCCTTGAACAACCATCTGACCGCGTGAAAATTGCCGCCGCCACATTCGCGAAGTTCTTCCCGTGGGTCTGGTTGTCGATCGTTGTACTTTTCATCAGCGGCTATCTGATGTTGTTCACCACACAAGGTGGCTTCGCCTTCGCCGGATTGCATGTGCACATTATGCAGGGCATGGCCTGGGTCATGGTGTTGCTCTTCGCGTGGCTCTACTGGGGCGCCTGGAAAGATCTTCGTGAATCCTTAGCCGCAGAGAACTGGCCCCAGGCTGGTGGCAACATCGCCCGGATCCGCAAGATCATCGCAATCAACCTGCCCCTCGGTCTGATCGTTGTCGCCATCGGCTCCAGCGGCCGCTGGTGGACCTAGGCGAGTTTGGTCGCGACCTTCACTTCGTTTTCCAGAGTTCGGTGCACGGGGCATTTGTCCGCGATCTCCAGCAGCCGGGCGCGCTGTTCATCATCCAGATCACCGGACAGCTCAAGCATCCGTTCGATCATATCGATCTTGCCAGCCTTGGTTTCGCAATCACTGCAATCCTCGGCGTGAACCTTGTTGTGATGCAAACGCACCACCACACGCTCGAGCGGCCATTTCTTTCGGTTGGCGTACATACGAATTGTCATCGACGTGCACGCACCAAGTCCTGAGAGCAGCAAATCGTATGGTGAAGGGCCGCTATTGCCCCCGCCGATCGATACAGGTTCGTCTGCACGCAGTGCGTGCCCACCTGCCACAATCGCCTGCGCAAACGGATTCTCAAGAGTTTCACCGACGATCACTTCGCCTTCGACGCCAGCGGGGTCAAAGCTCGGTTCCGCGGCAGCCTCGGGCAGATAGCGGCTGGCCCAGCCGGTAATGGCACGCGCCACATAATTGGCATCAGCTTCTTTGGAAACCAGATGGTCGGCATCATCGAGAGAGATAAAACTTTTCGGATGCTTCGCAGCAGCGAAGATCTTACCGGCATTCTCTATCCCGACGGTGTTGTCGATCGGGCTGTGCATCACAAGCAGAGCCCGACCCAGCCCGCTGACGCAATCTTCGAGAGTCTGTCCCGCAATATCTTCAAGAAACTGCTGCTTGATCGTAAATTCGCGTCCCGCGAGCAAGACAACCGCCTCACCATTGGCTTCGATCTCGGCCGCATCATTCTGAAACATATGAGCCAGATGGCCCGGATCAGCCGGCGCGCCAATGGTCACCACGGCTTTGACTTCATCGATGCGACCCGCCGCGGCCAGAACCGCCGCCCCGCCAAGACTATGCCCTATGATAAGGTCCGGCGCGGACAGCGTATCGCGCATATGGTCAGCTGCCGCGATCAGGTCATCCACGTTGGATGTGAAGTTGGTGTTGGCAAACTCTCCTTCGGAAATCCCCAGCCCTGTGAAATCGAACCGGAGGACGCCGATCCCAGCTTCGGTCAAGGCACGCGCAATACGTGATGCTGCAACGATGTCCTTGGTGCAGGTAAAGCAATGGGCAAAAAGAGCATATGCGCGTGGAGCTGTATCCGGCAAATCCAGTCTCGCCGCGAGAGATTCACCTGAGTGCCCCGGAAACTCAAACTTCTCGCTGCGCATGGCTGTTCCTTTTCAAATTTTACTGATCGCCATTTTTTCGAACGATGGAACCTCTTTAACACGGTCAATTTTGCGCGGCACGGTCGTTCACGAAGAATTAACTCGAAACGATCGTCCGCGCACGTTGAGACACGACAAGCGTTGGTCATGAAGTCTCTGTGTGTATGATAATTTGCATTCGTAGCCAGTGTTTTCATACCGAGCGTTTCCCGATGGATGGGTCTGATGGACGAAATTCTTAGTATCGAAGAAGCCCAAAGCTATTTCCAAATCGCTCTCACCTGGGTCAACAGTGAGATCCTCACCTACGCTGCACTTTGGGAGCTGGGTGCAATTTTGGGCACACTGGTTGTGGCACGGTTGGTCTCGGCACCCTTTCGCCGATACCTCGAAAAACTGATCGAAAAATCCAGGTTCGACGTCAAACTATCGCTCGTCTGGCGAACGTTCCTGCCGCTGGTGACACCCATCTTTTGGGTCATCCTGTTGTGGATCGCGATCGGCGTCGCTGACCAACTCGAACTCCGCGACAAACTGATGTCCGTCGTTGTGAGCCTGGTGAATGCCTGGATTGCAATCCGGCTGATCACTCAATTCGTACGTGATGAGGTTTGGGCGCGATTCATCGCGATCGTGGTTTGGGGCATTGCCGCACTGAACATCCTGGAATTACTTGATCCCACGCTTGCCTTGCTCGACAGCCTCGCATTGTCGATCGGCAGAATCCGGATCAGCGCCCTGACCGTCATAGAAGGTATCTTCTATCTGGTTCTGCTGCTCTGGATCGCAAGTCTGGCCGCCCGCGTTCTCGAAAGCCGAATATCAAAACTTCCGAACCTGACGCCCTCCGTGCAGGTCCTCTTCTCTAAACTCCTGAAAATCGCACTGTTCTCGATCGCCATTCTTATCGCGATCAACAGCGTTGGTATCGACCTGACCGCCTTTGCCGTCTTCGGTGGCGCATTGGGCGTGGGTATCGGCTTCGGGCTGCAAAAGATTGTCAGCAATTTCATCAGCGGCATCATTCTGTTGATGGACAAGTCGATCAAACCTGGCGACACGATTGGCGTCGCTGGCACTTATGGCTGGATCCAGTCGCTTGGTGCCCGGTATGTCTCCGTGATTACCCGCGACGGGATTGAACATCTGATACCGAACGAAGAGTTGATCGTTACGCGCGTCGAGAACTGGTCTTTCAGCGGCAAGCGTATCCGCCTCCGGGTACCTGTCGGAATCTCGTATAATTCCGATCCCCGCAAAGCAATGGCACTCTGCATCGAAGCCACTGAAGGCATTGAGCGGATCATCGAATATCCCAAACCTGTTTGCCAGCTGACCGAGTTCGGAGACAGTTCGGTCAATCTCGAAATACGGTTCCGGATACGCGACCCTCAGAACGGAACAGGAAACGTTAAAACACAAGTGCTTCTTGGCGTCTGGGACCGTTTTCAGGAACACGGCATCGAGATCCCGTTCCCGCAGCGTGACCTACACATTCGATCGGTCGACCCCAAAGACCGTCGGGCCGCTGAAGAATTGGGCCTTATCGACAATGTCGACAACAGCTCCGACATTGAAGTAGATGATCAACCCAGCCCCGAAGATCTCTCACGAAATGACTAATTGTTGATGACCTCCCGCAAGATTGAGATCCTGGACAAGACCACGGCATTCCAGGGTTATTTCCGGGTCGACCAGTATCACCTGCGTCATGAGACATTCGCGGGCGGTATGACGGCAGAAATGACTCGAGAGGTTTTCGAGCGCGGCCATGCGGCGGCGGCCCTGCCCTATGACCCCATTCGTGACGAAATCGTATTGCTCGAACAATTCCGTATCGGCGCCCATGCCGCAGGTCGCGAACCCTGGATGATCGAAATCGTCGCCGGGATCATCGAGGATGGCGAAACGCCAGAGACACTTGTTCAACGCGAGACCCAGGAAGAAGCCGGGCTTGCTGTCCATGCCCTTGAGCCGATCGGGGCATATCTCATGTCTCCGGGCGGTACGAGCGAAACCATATTCTGCTTTTGCGCACGCGTAGACACGCAATCCGCCGGCGGCCTGTTCGGTCTCGAACAAGAGGGCGAAGACATTCGTGCGTTTGTGGTCCCCGCAGACGAGGTCGCAGAACTTCTGGAAAGCGGACGCGTCGAAAACGCAGCCGCTGTGATTGCATTGCAATGGTTTCTGCTCAACCGGAACCGCTTGCGCAAACAATGGACGAACTAAGCTGAGCCGCGCTTGCAGGTACACTGGGCCGCCGCTACATTCGCAGCAATCTCAAAAACATCGAATGATCAAAAAAGGCTTGGAAAATGGACGTTCGTGACGGTTTTATCGAGGCGGTCGGCAGCACCCCGATGATCAAACTGCAACGCGCCTCGAAAGAGACGGGATGCACCATTTTGGGCAAAGCCGAGTTTCTGAATCCCGCCGGCTCCGTCAAGGATCGCGCCGCCTTGGCAATCGTGAAAGACGCAGAATCCAAGGGATTGCTCAAGCCGGGCGGCGTGATCGTCGAAGGCACCGCCGGGAACACCGGCATCGGTCTGGCACATGTTGCCAATGCGCTTGGATATCGGACCGTCATCGTTATCCCTGAGACCCAGACCCAAGAAAAGAAGGACGCCCTGCGTCAGGCCGGCGCAAAGCTGATCGAAGTTCCGGCAGTTCCCTATAAGGACCCGAACAACTACGTGAAATATTCCGGGCGTCTGGCTGAAGAGCTCAACGAAAAAGAACCCGCCGGCGCAATTTGGGCCAATCAATTCGACAATATCGCCAACCGCCAGGGACATTTTGAGACAACCGGCCCCGAAATCTGGGATCAGACAGACGGCACAGTGGATGGCTTCATTTGTGCAGTGGGCACTGGCGGGACTCTTGCCGGCACCGGCATGTTCCTCAAAAGCAAGAATGCCGACATCAAGATCGGGCTAGCCGATCCCATGGGGGCCGCTCTCTACGAGTACTACACAAACGGCGAATTGAAATCCTCAGGCACATCAATCACCGAGGGTATCGGCCAGGGCCGCATCACAGCAAATCTCGAGGGCGCTCCGGTTGATATCGCATTCCAGATTTCCGATGAGGAAGCCCTCCCCGTAATGTTCGGCCTTCTGCAGGAAGAAGGCCTGAGCCTAGGTACCTCCAGCGGCGTGAATGTCGCTGGCGCCATTCGTCTCGCAAAAGAACTGGGGCCCGGCCATACGATTGTTACAATCCTTTGTGATGGTGCGCATCGTTATGCCTCCAAGATTTTCAATGTCGACTTCCTGAAGGAAAAGGGCCTGCCTTACCCCGAATGGCTGGCAAATTGAGTTCGCCACCAACTGAAACCGTCTTTCGCGACGCGCCCTACACTCGGTCCTGTGATGCCCGCATCGTCGCGGTGAACGAGATGGGCGGCATCGTGCTTGATCGCACGGTGTTTTATGCAACCGGGGGCGGTCAGCCCGGCGACCGCGGGTTTCTGCGAACGCCGGACGGTCAAAGCGTTGAGATCATTACGACAGTCAAAGGACGCGAGGAAGACGGCGGGCCCGATGTACTTGTCCACGTTCCAGCCGAGGGTCAGGTGCTTCTCAAGCCAGGGGCCAACGTTCAGGCTGAGATCGACTGGGAACGTCGCCATAAATTAATGCGGGTGCACACCTGTTTGCACCTTCTCTCCGCCGTCGTGCCCTTTCCGGTTACAGGCGGACAAGTCAACGACGGCAAGGGCCGTCTCGATTTTGCGATTCCGGAGAACAATCTCAACAAGGAAGAGATTACAGCCGAACTCAATCGGCTGATTGAGACTGACAGCCCGGTTGGTGATAACTGGATCACCGACGACGAACTGGCCGCGAATCCCGATCTGGTCAAGACCATGAGCGTCCAGCCGCCTTCGGGCGCGGGACGGGTCCGGCTAATTCGGATCGAAGGGCTCGATCTTCAGCCCTGCGGCGGTACTCATGTGGCACGTACCGGCGAGATTGGCCCTGTGACGGTGACCAAGATCGAGAGCAAGGGACGCCAAAACCGGCGCGTTGCCATCTCTCTGAATGAAACATAAAGCAGCGACTTAAGGAGTATTTCTTGTGACCTATGTGAATGCCGATTCCCTGGTCTCCGCGGATTGGGTCGCCGACCATCTTGATGACCCGAACGTCCGGATTGTCGACGGTTCCTATCACCTCGCGGCGACAGGCCGGGATGGCAAGGCCGAGTATCTCGAAGCCCATATCCCGGGTGCCCTCCATTTCGATATCGATGCGGTGTGTGACCCGTCCCCTACCCCCTCCCCCCATATGTTCCCCAGTGCGGAAGATTTCGCGGCTGCCGTGGGAGCGATGGGTATTTCCAACGATCAACGGGTGATTGTCTATGATGCCGACGGCCTGTTCAGCGCACCGCGGGTGTGGTGGATGTTCAGGGTCTTCGGACATCAGAACGTGGCTGTGATGCGCGGCGGTTTCCGGAATTGGAAAGCGGAGAACCGGCCCGTCACATCGGATATCCCGTCATTTGTCGCCACAAGCTTCAACGCGCAACTTGATGCGACGAAGCTCCGTTCGATCAGTCAGATTCAAGACAACATCGAGAGCGCCGCAGAACTGGTACTGGACGCCCGCGCCGCCAATCGTTTCGACGGGAGCCAGCCCGAGGCGCGTCCGGGTGTGGAACCGGGGCACATCCCGGGTTCAACCAACCTGCCATATTCCGAAATCATCGACGTCGAAGCAGGCACATTCCGAGACGCAGACACGTTGCGTGCTGCCTTCGATCGGGCTGGCGTTGACGGTTCTCGCACCGTCGCGACAACCTGCGGATCGGGTGTAACCGCCTGCATCCTGGGACTCGGCATGCATCTGGTCGGCCGTGATAACTGGGCCCTCTACGACGGCTCTTGGACCGAATGGGGCAGTCACGACGACACGATCAAAGCAAAGGGTGAGGCATGACCAAGAAAACCGGCGTCCGTGAAGAAACGCTGCTCGCCAATGGCGGGCGCGATCCGGAATCCAATTACGGGATCGTCAATCCACCAGTCTATCATGCCTCCACCGTGACCAGCCCGACCCTGAAGGCCTATCGCAGTCGTGATTTCACCAAGGACATCACCTATGGCCGGATGGGCACACCCACCCAGAAAGCCCTTGAGGAAGCCGTCGCCCTTGTTGAAGGCGGCGACCGCGCCATTGCCGTGTCATCGGGGCTTGCCTCGATCACAACAGCAGTATCGGCATTTGTCGAAAGCGGTGACCATATCCTGTGTACCGACAGTGCCTATTTCCCGACGCGCAATTTCTGCAACAACGTGATGGCAAAATACGGCGTCGAGACGACCTATTACGACCCCATGATCGGCGGCGGCATTGCGGACCTGATTCAGGACAACACCAAGGTCATCATGACCGAGGCACCCGGCTCCCAGACATTCGAGGTTCAGGATATTCCGGCCATCGCCGAAGCTGCCCATGCACGTGGCGCTGTTGTTATCAATGACAACACCTGGGGCACCCCGATCAACTTCAAGTCCTTTGAGCGCGGAGTCGATGTCTCGGTTCACGCGGCAACGAAGTACATCGTCGGACATTCAGACGCGATGCTGGGCGTGATCGTCACCACCCACGAACACTATGACGCGATCATCAAGAACTTCCGGTACTGGGGGCAGCATGCCGCGCCCGATGATTGTTATCTGGGCCTGCGTGGCTTGCGGACCATGGGGGTTCGCCTCAAGCAGCATCAGGAAAATGCGCTCATCGTCGCCAACTGGCTGAACACGCAAAGTAAAGTTTCCCGGGTTCTGTTCCCCGCGCTGCCTGACGATCCCGGACACGAGCTCTGGAAACGTGATTTCAATGGCGCCTGCGGCCTGTTCGGCGTGGTGCTTGACCAGCACTATGACGACGATGCGCTCGGCGCGATGCTCGACGGTCTCGAGCTCTTTGCGATGGGTGCCAGCTGGGGTGGGTATGAATCCCTGATCCTACCCTCCAAACCGATCCGGACAGCCACCACATGGGAAGCGGAAGGCTCACTTCTGCGTTTGCATATCGGTCTGGAACATCCCAACGACCTGATTGCCGACCTTGAAACGGGGCTGGCACGGCTGAAAAAATGACCGCGCCGAATTCCCCGCGGACGGTTCAGCAGTATATCGACGAAGCGCCATCATGGCCGGACGGCACCCCGGCATCGGGAGCACCACTCACGGCAATGCAATGGCGCATCTGGCTGCTGGCCGCCGCCGGCAAGTTCTTCGAAGGCATGGTCGTATTTCTAGCCGGTGTTGCTCTACCGCTCATTGCCCGGGAATTTGGTCTTGATGGCGTTGGTCACGGTCTTGTCGGCGCGGCACCGCTGGCCGGCATTCTGTTCGGCGCGACCCTGCTTGGTGGGCTGGCAGACAGGTTTGGACGCAAACCGCTTTTCGTTGGCGAAATGTTGCTGTTCATCGCCTTCCTGATTGCGATTGCCAATGCACCCTCTCTCACATTGTTGGTCGTCTTCCTGTTCGGCATGGGGCTCGCCCTTGGGGCAGACTATCCGACAGCACATATGGTGATTTCCTAAAGCCTGCCGTCACGCACACGTGGTCGTTTCGTGATTGGTGCATTCGGCTTTCAGGCACTCGGCGCACTCACAGGCGTTGCCGTGGGTGTTCTGGTTCTCGATCAGGCTTCCGACCTGAATGCGTGGCGCTGGATGTACGCCACCGCCATCATCCCGGCGATTGTTGTTGCAGCCGGACGTTTTTTTTGTACCGGAAAGCCCCACTTGGTTGATGGCGCAGGGTCAATCCAGCCGCGCCAGCTCCGCTCTCACACGCCTGCTCCGTCGTGACCCGCCCTATCCAGCATCCCCGGAACTCAAACCACCCGTCACAACGCCGCAATCCGGTCCGTCGGGCTATCGCGCATTGTTCTCAGCGCGCCACCGACGCGCGACGGTATTCGCGTCACTGCCATGGTTTCTGCAGGACCTTGGCACTTATGGGATTGGTATATTCACGCCGACGATCCTCGCCACGACCCTCGGACACTCAGTGGTCACGTCCGGTTCTGTTGCTCAGATCATACATGGCGAAATGGACGCGGCCCGGGGAACAGCGGTAATCGACTTGCTGCTGATTGTCGGGATCGTTTTTGCGGTTCTGTTTTCAGACAAGGTGGGCCGCATCAAACTGCAGGTTATTGGGTTTATCGGCTGTGCAGCCGGATTGTTGATCGCCGCCCTATCGAGCGCGTTCGACGGCACCATACAGCTGGTGCTGATCTTCGCCGGCTTCATGCTTTTCAGTTTCATGACCAACATGGGCCCCAACGCCCAGACCTATCTGATCGCGGGCGAGGTATTCCCGACCCATTTGCGCGGCAAAGGTTCGGGTTTCGCGGCATCCTTCGCCAAAATTGGCGCCGTGGCCACCGCATTCCTCTTTCCCGTCCTGCTGATTGATCTTGGCCAAAGCGTCGTGCTTGGTTTTCTGATCGTGACATCCCTGATCGGCGCAGCAGTGACTTGGTACTTCCGTATCGAAACACGCGGCATCGACCTTGATACGATTCACAACGGAGACTGACCGTCATTAAAAGCGGAAGTAGATGAACGGTTCGTTCGACAGCGGAACAAGTACCATGATCAATGCGAAGACGGCCCCAATGATGAGACTGTAAACAAACACCGGAACTGTGACCCGCGCCCGCAGCGCTTCGGCGTGCGGACCGATTGCAGCATCGACAATCACGGGTAGAACCACCATTCCCAACATCCAGACGGGCAGCTCGTTCTCACCCGGCGTAAACTGGCCAAACATCGCCATGATGATCGTGACCGTGTCACCAAAACTTTCGGCACGAAACAGAATCCAGAGCGCAAAGACCCAGATCTGCGTGGCGAGCAGCCCCACAACACTTCCAATCAGTGTTGGGGTGCCAGCAAACATCCGCCCAAGGAGCGGAATTTTCGTTCGAGAGTGGAACGCCAGAAGCGCCAGGCCGTGCAAACCGCCCCAGAGAATAAAATTCCAGGATGCTCCATGCCACAAGCCACCGAGCAACATGGTGACCATCAGCGCGTAGACAAACCGCAATTCGCCCCTCTGGCTCCCGCCGAGCGGGATGTAGAGGTAGTCTCGCAGCCATGTCGAAAGCGAGATATGCCAACGGTGCCAGAACTCCTGAACATTGCGTGCGACGTAAGGAAAGTTGAAGTTCCGCGGCAACGCAAAACCCAGCATTCCGGCGACGCCGATCGCCATCCAGGAATATCCGGCAAAATCAAAATAGATCTGACCATAAAACCCCAGTGTCGCGACCCAGACCGAGACGACAGACCAGTCGAGGGGGTCGGCAAAGACCGGACCAACAAGAAGTCCCAGATTGTCGGCAATCGCAGCCTTGTAGCAAAAGCCCAGGAGGAACACCGAGAACCCGCGAATAAACTGGACGGTGTTCCGCCGCTTGTCTTCATCCAGCTGGGGCATGAAGTCGGTTGATCGCACGATGGGACCAGCGACCAATTGCGGGAAGAACGCAATATAGAGCGCGACGTCACGGAGCCCGGATCGAACCTGCGTATCGCCTCGTGATACATCGACAAGATAGCTGATGGCCTGAAACGTGAAGAAGCTGATACCGACAGGCAACAGGATATCGGGCGCGCTCCAGTTTCCCGACAGCCCCGTTGCCGCAAGCAGGGCGGCAACATTCTCGAAGGCAAAGTCGAAATACTTGAAGAAGAAAAGGCTCGCGAGCTGCATCACAATCGTGACGATCAGAACCCGCCGCCGTCTTTGTGCGGACGGTGCGTCTCTAAGCAGATGCGATCCGATATATGTGACGGCCGTTGAATAGGCTATCAAGGCGAGGAATCGCACGTCCCATCCAGCGTAAAAAATGTAACTCATCACCAGTAGAAAAACATGGCGATGGGACGTGCGTTTGAGGGTCCAGTAGACGGACAAACAAATGACAAAAAAGACCGCGAATCTTATTTCTGTAAACAACATCGTAACGAACGTCGCAAATCCTGAACCTATGGCACAATCGCAGAACGCCAACATGAACGGATACGTGCGCCGAGACCATCTGAATGATTAATCACGGGTTTATTCTGATATTGGGCGCACTCGCGTTGATTGCGATTCATGTGTTCCGTCCAAGACATGTAAATCGCGAGCATACATTCGTGATCCTCGGAGGTGCAGCGATCGGCTTTCTGATCGTCGTGCTGGTGACCAGTCTCGTGATTTGGAGTTTTGATCTCGTTCGCGGCACAGAACTGGATTCGGACATTGCACGTTTTGAGATAGACCCCTCCGACAGACGTCTTGAGGTCCTGATTGTCGGCTCCAGCCACTCGGCTGAATCAATCGACGACAAACGACTGGAAACCGCGCTGGCAAAGGCAGGTTTTCCATACGCAGTTCGGGCTTTAACAGCCGGAGGGTTCTTTGCCTTTGACCAGGACGTGATGCTCGACGAGTACCTAAGCAAGACAGACCGCATTCCGATTGCCGTCATGATCGAAGTGGGAACCGAATATAAAATTGCGATTGACCCCAACAAACAGAACAAGGCGGCCGGTGTGCGTTTCATCGACATGAAACGCGCGGGTCTTGGGATCGTGCATCTGCTGAACGCCGACTGGCCCCTCGCCACCAAGATAGAGAGTATCTGGAGCATTATCCGGCATGTCATATTCAAGACAGTGCATACCGGTTTTGCCAGCCAGGCTGTGGCGTGGGGTGAAGCCTTGCCCGAAAAGGGTTTCCACGAAATCGTTCGTCCCCACCCGCGGTTCACGCGCGAATTTGCCGATCGAATTTCGGCCGGAGATGTCATTGCTCAGTCAAAGATCGCCAAGATTCCCAACGAAACCCTGAAGTGGCGCGAAGATCAGAAAAGCAATCTTCCCCGCAAGGGCGTCAGGCATTCGATCTATTTCACGCCGCCAATTCTAAATATCCGGCGGCGCGCCTTCCAGAAAGCGATCTGTGACCGTGCACCGGTACTGGACTGCATTGATTCCACCAGCGCCGATCTGATGAAAGAACTTTCCTTCGAGCATTGGTATGACGACGGACATGTTCTTTTGTCGGGGGCCCATATTTATACAGACTGGCTGGCCGAGCGATTGATCAAACAGCTTGGCAGCGCACCGCGTCAGTAGCCCTCTACCCCCGTCCATGGGGAACGCTGGGATCGATATCCGGCCCCAAAGGCACGATACCCATTGGATTTCTCTGGGGGCTCTTCGAGTAATAGCCCCGCTTGTAGATTTCCAGATCAACCGTGTCGGCGACGCCGGGCATCTGATAAATCTCACGCGTGTAGGCCCAAAGATTTTCGTAATCCATTAGACGACGGAGATTGCACTTGAAGGCCCCGAAATACGCCACATCAAAGCGAATCATGGTCGGGAACAACCGCACATCGGCTTCGGTAAAACGATCACCGCAGAGATAGCGATTGTCGGCCAGATGGGCGTCAAGCTTGTCCAAGGTATTGAACACATCGCGGACAGCCGCATCGTAGGCGTCCTGTGAATTGGAGAACCCGGCCCGATACACGCCGTTGTTCACCGTGCGATAGATCAGATCATTCCAGCTATCGACCTCGCCGCGCAGATCTTTGGGATAGAGATCACGATCCCCGTTGGAAAAAGCGTCAAAGGCATCGTTCATCATCCGGATGATTTCGGCGGATTCATTGCTGACGATGGTTTCGCGTTCACGGTCCCAAAGAACCGGCACCGTCACACGACTGGTGCAATTGTTATCGGCCTTTGTGTAGACCTCATGCAGGGCTGATTTTCCCAACACCGTATCGACATGCGCATCATCAAAGAACCATCCCTGATCCGAACGTCGCGGGAGCGTTTTGTCGAGAGAGATCGTGTCCTGCAGGCCCTTGAAATTGCGCATCAACAACGTCCGATGAGCCCAGGGGCAGTTCATCGCGACATACAGGTGGTAGCGTCCGCGCTCGGGCACAAATCCGCCATCACCGGACGGTCCCGGCGCGCCATCGGTTGTCACCCAATTTCGGAAACTGGAATCCACGCGTTTGAAGGCGCCGCTCGCATCCGTCTTACTCTTGGCTTCATTTTCGTCGGTCCACTGACCGTCCACCAACATGCCCATCATCATCTCCCGTTAATCGTCCTCGTAAACTAGGCGTCCTGCACAACTTGGCAAAGATTTTCCGTCCGCCATGCGCCCCTTCCACATGGACTTTTCGGGAGCATCGCAGTAATCGAAAAGGGCAATCACGGAAGATATCGTGAAGCAATAACGATCAAGGGGAACATTGTGAGCCTGAAGCGCGCCTGTGCCATTGCCGGAGTGGCAGAATCCCGTCTCGGGGTTGTACCGGATTCAACCGTTCTGACCTTGCAGGCCGAAGCTCTTGTGGCGGCCCTCGCAGATGCCGGACTTGAAAAATCCGATGTGGATGGCCTTCTGGTCTCGGGTGCCTGGGGGCGTCTGCCCGGACTGCAGATCGCCGAATACCTCGGAATACAGCCAAGCTATGCCGATAGTACGATGGTCGGTGGCGCTTCGTTCGAGTTCCATCTCGGCCATGCCGCTGCCGCGATCCAGGCGGGCCTCTGCAAGGTTGCTGTGATCCTGTATGGCAGCACCCAGCGCTCCCGTGCCGACAAGTACATCTTTCAGATCCGGAACGATCTCGGCTACCAGTATGAGGCGCCCTATGGCCTGCCCACGCCGGTGGGATCCTACGCCATGGCCGCTTCGCGTCATTTCGCGCAATACGGCACCACATCCGAGCAACTGGCCGATCTCGCCGTGTCGACCCGCGAATGGGCGGCACTGAATCCGAAAGCCTATCGTCGTGAACCGCTGACCCGCGAAGATGTCCTGAACTCCGGTCCCATCGCGACTCCGCTCAACAAACTGGATTGCTGTCTGTTCACCGACGGCGGCGGTGCTGTCGTCGTGGTCAGTCCTGAAATCGCCAAAACTCTCGACAAAGCCCCGGTCTGGTTACTTGGCCAGGGCGAAAGTGTCTCCCACGCACAGATTTCGGAAATGCCTGACCTGACGGTCACGCCGGCTGCAAAATCCGGCGCGCGGGCTTTCGAGATGGCCGGTGTGACCCACACCGATCTCGATTTGGTCCAAATCTATGATTCTTTCACAATCACGGTGCTCCTGACTCTGGAATCCCTGGGGTTCTGTTCGCCGGGTGCTGGCGGTGAGTTCATATCCAACGGACGCACCGGTCCATCGGGAGAATTTCCGCTGAACACCAATGGTGGCGGCCTCTCCTACTGTCACCCGGGACAGTATGGGATATTCCTGATTATCGAGGCCGTGCGGCAGCTTCGGGGCGAATGCGATGCGCGACAGGTCGCCGATGCGACCCTTGCCCTGATCAGCGGGACCGGCGGCGTTCTGTCTTCGAATTCAACCTGCATTCTGGGGGTGGAGTAAGCCATGTCCGACGACACACTGCCTGATCCCGATTCAGAGCCCTATTGGGACGGTGCAGCCGCAGGCGAACTGCGGTACCGCCATTGTGCCAGCTGCGAGACCGTTATCTTTTATCCCCGCTCGCTTTGCACCCATTGTGGCGCGCCAAACCCCGATTGGGCCGTATCAAAGGGTCAGGGCACGGTTTATGCGGTCTCCGTTGTCCATCGCGCACCACCGGCATTCAAGGGACAATCGCCTTACGCTGTCTTACTGGTCGATCTGGATGAAGGCTTTCGCATGATGAGCCGCATCATTGATGTAGAACCCGATAGCGTTTCGATTGGGGACCGTGTCCGGGTTATATTCCAGGACGGTCCTGACGGACGGCCCACACCCTATTTCACCCCTGCCTGAGAACGTTGGTATGAAAAACAAGAAATCAGCAACGCTCGAGCAAGCGGTCGGCCGGATTCAAGACGGTGCAACCCTTCTTGTCGGAGGTTTTGGCCAACCCGGAGTACCCGAGATCCTGATCGACGGGGTTTGCGACCTTCGACGCCGTGATCTGACCATCGTGACAAACAATGCAGGTACCGGGCATAGCGGCATCGCACGCCTCATCGAAGAAGGCTGTGTTTCCAGGCTGATCTGCAGCTTTCCCTGGGCCAAAGAATCATTTGTTTTCAAGGAACTATATGACGCCGGTAAGATCGAGCTCGAAATCGTGCCGCAAGGTACTTTGGCCGAACGGATGCGCACCGCAGGTGCTGGGCTGGGCGGGTTCCTGACACCGACCGGCGTGGGAACCGATCTGGCAGACGGCAAGAAAACCATGACCGTCGACGGCAAAGATTACGTGCTGGAAAAACCCCTGCGCGGTGATTTTGCATTGATCAAGGCCTACCAGACCGACCCGCGTGGCAATCTGATTTATCGAAAGACGGCCCGGAACTTCAACCCCATCATGGCAATGGCGTCCGACTTCACCATCGTGGAAGTCCAGGAAGATGTCCCGATCGACGCTCTCGACCCGGAAATCATCGTCACACCGGGCGTTTTCGTCGATACTTATTACGTGACCGGTTGGTATGAAATCGGCAAGGAGCGCAACGCATGAGCGAGCAAACAAACCTTCTGACCCGCCAGCAGATTGCGGCACGCGCAGCGCAGGACATGGAAGACGGCTGGCTCGTCAATCTGGGCATCGGCATGCCCACAATGATCCCGGCATTCATCCCGAAAGACCGCGATGTGATGTTTCACAGCGAAAATGGGCTGATCGGCATGGGCCCACCACCCGCCGAGGGCGAGGCCGATCAGGATTTGATCAGCGCCGGCAAAGAACTGGTGACTATGATTTCTGGCGGTTCCTACGTGCATCATACGGACTCATTCGCGATTGCACGCGGTGGACGCCTTGATTGCGCGGTTCTTGGCGCCTTTCAGGTGGCTGTGAATGGTGACCTTTGTAACTGGCGCCTGCCCAACCAGACATCCGGCAGTGTCGGTGGTGCGATGGACATCGCGGCGGGCTCCAAGCGCGTCTTTGCGATGATGAGCCACACCGCACGGGACGGCGCGGCCAAGATCGTTGCAGAGCGGACCTACCCCCTCACCGCCATGCAGGTTGTGACAAAGATCTATACCGATATGGCTGTGATTTCGGTGACACCGGACGGATTGATCCTCAATGAAGTTGCACCAGGGCTAACCGCAGACGAAGTACAGGCCGTTACCGACGCGCCGTTGAACATGGACGACGTCGGTACGATCAACGTCGCCGCCTAGGAACCAGCTGCCAAACCCCATGAACGGCAAACCACGTCAGCCAGACAGTTCATGAAGGGCAAGAAATCCGCGACTCTTGAAGATGCCGTGGGCCGGATCGGCGATGGGGCATCCCTTCTCATTGGCGGATTCTCTGACCCCGGGGTGCCTGAATTCCTGATCGACGGGGTCTGTGACCTGAAACGGCGGGATTTGACCATCATCACCAACAATCCAGGGTTCCGCCACGGCGGTATCGTGCGCCTGATTGAAGAAGGCTGCGTGGCAAGACTGGTCTGCAGCTTCCAATGGGGCCTCGAAAAGGAACTGGACGGGTTTCGGCAGCTCTATGACGCGGGAAATGTCGAAATTGTGCCCCAGGGCACCCTTGCGGAGCGCATGCGTGCTGCCGGCGCCGGATTGGGGGGATTTCTGACCCCGACAGCCGTCGGCACCGATCTGGCAGAAGGCAAACCGACCATGACCGTCGATGGGCGGGAATACGTTCTGGAAAAACCATTGAAGGGTGATTTCGCCCTGATCAAAGCCTTCAAGACAGACCCGCGCGGGAACCTGATTTATCGCAAAACGGCTCGGAACTTCAATCCGGTCATGGCGATGGCAGCGGATTACACCATCGCCGAAGTCCAGGAAGACGTCGCAATGGACGCGCTCGATCCGGAGATCATCGTGACACCGGGTGTATTCGTCGATACTTACTATGTGACGGGTTGGTATAAAATCGGCAAGGATCGCAGCGGATGAACAAAAACTCGATCATCACCCCCAACGACGTGGTTTAGAACGATATGGTTTTGGTACGAGTTCTCAGCATTGCCGCCGTTTCAATCGCTTCGGCCCTTGCATTGTCCCCCGCCGCACAGGCCCTCGACAACGAGGTCGAGATGATCGTCAAATTCGACAAGCGCTGCTTTGTCACAAACGGGATTCCCGATCACGACACGGGAACCTTCCCCAACCGCGGCAACCCCAACCGGATTGCCAAGCAGGACATCAACGTCTGCGTCCCCGGAAAACCGCCATGGACGCCCGGCGCAACACCGCAATACCATCGCGGCTCCATCGGAATTGCGATCAATGGCATCAAGTTTCGCCCCGGAACCGCTGAACACTATGATGCCGCCAGCCGGCGCGGCGTTTCGCGGGACCCCAGTTCGGGCTGGAATCTGGACGGGGTCGGTGCGCGCGATGAGCTTGGCTTGGATGAAAACAACGCCCATGTGGATGAGCACGGGCTTTACCACTATCACGGCGTGGCGGATCCATTGATCGATTCCACGCGTGCGACCCTGATTGGCTACGCTGCTGACGGTTACGACATCCACTTTGTCGACGGCCGGAAAAAGTCGAGTTACCAACTCAAAAGCGGCACGCGACCAACGCCCCCTTTCGGCCCTTATGACGGCACCTATAACGAAGATTGGATATACGTGGCTGGCTCCGGCGATCTGGATGAATGCAATGGTGGCAGGAATCTCTATGGCCGCTTTGTCTATTACGCGACGGAAACCTACCCCTTCCTCCCACGATGCCTGTGGGGCGAGATCAGCGATGATTTCAAACCCAGACCACCAGCTGGCGGACGCGGACCCGAAGGCCGCCGTGGCGAAGGCTTCCCACCGGGCGGGCCGCCCCCACACCGACGCTAAACACTTTATCAAAACAGGAGACGTCGTATGGACGAACTCACCTCAATTGAAGGACAAGTCGCAGTCGTCACCGGCGGCACAGCAGGCATGGGCGAAGCGGCTTGTATTCGCTTCGGCGCAGCAGGCGCAAAAGTCGCCGTCATCGGACGCACTCCTGAAAAAGGTGATGCTGTCGTCAAGCGGATCACGGATGCGGGTGGCGAAGCCATGTTCGTAAAGGCCGAGTGCGCCGACGAGACCGAAGTCAAAGCCGCCACTAAGACCATTCTCGACACCTGGGGACGCGCCGATATCCTGGTGAACACCGCAGGCGGATTCTTCGACGCCCCTGCCCTTGAGGATGTCACGGCAGACGGAATGCGGGAAAACTACGACTGGAACGTGATCGCGAAATTCCTGATCACCCGCGAGCTGGTCCCGACCATGAAAGCCAACAAATACGGCCGGATCGTGAATATCTCATCCGTCGCCGGCCGCACGGCCAGCGCGGGATCTATTGAATATTCCACGAACGAAGCCGCCATCATCGGCATGACCCGGCGTCTGGCCCGTGAACTGGCTCCTTTCGGGATCACCGTCAACGCGATCGCCCCCGGGCTGGTGCTCACCCCGCGGGTGCTGCGTCATCCACCCGAAGTACTGGAAACCCGCGCCAAGGCAATCCCGGTGGGCCGTCTCGGCAAACCCGAAGAGCTGGCCCACGGCATCTGGTACCTGTGCACCCCGGGTGCCGCGTTCACAACGGGCTCAGTGCTCGATATCAATGGCGGCGCGTGGACGGGCTAGCTCCGGTTCCACCGCGACAAACCATCATGGCGAGGAGAATGTTTTGAGCCAGCCCGATATCACCTTGTTCAGCGTTCACAAGGACGCCATGGCGGCCGCAATTGATGCCTTTGCACGCGATTGGCCCGAAGCGCGCATCTGGAACCTGATGGATGACGGACTGTTCCGCTGGGTCGGCGAAACCAAAGGTGTTGTGCAGGGCATGTACGAACCTTTCGAAACCCATACGCAATACATGGTTGATCGTGGTGCGGACGCCATCCTGTTCACCTGCTCGGCCTTCCAGCCCTGTATCGATGCGGTGATACCGAAACATCCAATCCCGATGCTCAAGCCCAACGACGCCATGATTGAACAGGCGCTCGACAGCGGCAGCCGCATTGCCGTTCTCGCAACAGTCGCGGGTACCATCCCTTCTGTTTCAGCAGAAATCGAAGCCATGGCTAGAGATCGTGGACAGGCAATTACGCTGTCTCAGCACTTCGTCGACCATGCTTTTGCTGCGATGGCGTCGGGAGATGGAGACACCCACGACGCGATGGTGGCCGAAGCCGCCGCGAAGATCTCAGATGCCGATGTGATTGTGCTCGCGCAATTCACCCTTTCACGGGCCGTGCCGCATGTCGAAGCTGTCACCGATATCCCGGTGCTCAACTCCCCCGGCGCAGCTGTGGCCAAACTCAAGGCGCTGCTGTCTGCCTGACTGTGTATCCTAGTTTACGGTGACGGTTACGCCATAGACCGCATTACGCGCGCCCGTGAGCGGCTGGGTGTTGCCGGCGCTGTCCGTCGCGCGGCAGAGCAATTCATGGGCGCCGGACTTTCCGTCAGTCCAACTGAAGGAAAACTTCTGCCAGGTCCGCTGCACCCGCGGTTCCAACTCAGCCTCGTTCCAGGTGACGCCGCCATCGGTGCTAACTTCCACAGACTGCACCGCACTGGCCGACCACGCCCATCCCCATATTTCCTGAGGGCCACGGGTGAGTTGCGCATCGGGGGCTGGCGAAACAAACACGCTCTCCGGTGCTATTTCCCAGACCGGTCGGGTGTCATCCGATCCCGGGACATCGTCATTGTAGAACCGGGACGTAAACAGGCTTGTCGCCCGGTGATCCGCGAGATGCAGCCGGCTGAGCCATTTCACGCTGTTTGTGCCGAAATATCCGGGCACCAACAGGCGCGCCGGGAATCCGAGCTCCACCGGCAAAGGCTCTCCGTTGAGCTCATAGGCAATCAGGACATCACCGCCATCGAGCCGGGATAGTGGGCTGTCCTTGAGATAGGCTTCCTGCGCCTCCCCTGCGAACTCACCGTGATCAAGGCCATAGGCCCATAAATGGGTGGCGCCGGGCTTGATGCCGACTTCAGACAGGAGCTCGCGCAGGTCCACACCTGCCCAGCGTACATTGGCAATCCGACGGGTTGGCGCGGTGGGATTGAGCGGGGTCCCCGCGCATTGATGAATTGTCTCAATCTCTCGTTTGGGCAACTTCTGAAGGTCTTCGAAGGTCAAATTCAAAGGGGTTTCAACCAAGCCATCAATCTGCAGCGACCAGTCATCTGCAGAAACCGCCGGGATGCCCATATGGGCCAGCACAAACAGATCAGAGGTTTGGGTAAACCGCTCCGTCATCTGCGGCGGCATGAGCTTCTGTTTCCGGACCATTTTTCCGGATTTCATGGCCACCTTTGACATGCTGTCACCCATCATTTCGTCCATTCAGATACGGTAGAAACCGGCGGCTGTGTCATGGAAAAAGGCACGCTGCTCATCTTCGGACCGGGTCGAGAGGATGTCCTTGCAGGCCCCGACAAGATCATCATAACGGGCCCACAGCTTTTCCAGCGGGAAATTACTGCCATAGAAACAGCGTTCAGCACCGAAACGATCGAGAACGTGATCCAGAACGATCCGCATATGATCGATATCGCATTTCGCCGTGAAGAAATTCAGCCCCGAGCATTTGATAAAGAGATTGGGGAACGGCTCCAGATGCGACAGCCCCTCTTTCCAGGCCTCTACTGTGGCCGCATCGTCGGATGTCAGCATACCGCCATGCACAAGGCAGAAATTCGTATCGGGATGATTACGTAACAAATCGGCAAAATGGACGAATTGATGCGAAAACCCCTGCAGTTCAAAGCTCATGCCATAGGTTTTGAGCATTTCAACTGAACGCTGGAAGTCGTCCGTCAGGCACAAATCCGGCCGATCCGTACGACAGCGCAATGGCTCGCCTTCCCAATAATGAAGCTGGTGGCGCACGCCGCGCGTATTGGCGTATTGGGCGTGACCTTCCAGAACGGCCGCGATATCCGGGGCCGTCATGATCGCCTGCCCCACAATGGCGTGGGGGAAACCTGTACGATCAGCTTCTGACTGTAGCCATGCGGTCTCCTCGACCGGTTTCGCGGGATCGTAATTGGCCTGCACATGCACGGATTTGACGACATTGTTGTCACCAAAATCCGCCAGCATGTCTTCGACCAGATAGTCCTGACGCAGGCCGCTGTAGTCATCGCCATACATCTTCGGGGTCATGGGCGCCGCCAGCCACGGGTATTTCTCCCAGTGCCAGAGATGATGGTGGCTGTCGATAATCGGACCTGAATACATGACGGTTTGCTCCTGATGTTTCATCGCGACCATCTGCGTGTCGATGTTCCTATTCAGCTGCTTTCGCAGCCCCGGTCTTCCCGCTTGGCCAGGCAGGCCGCGTCAACCCAAGGTTTTCCCGCAATGTCGTGCCTTCATAGGCAGTGCGGAAAAGGCCGCGGCGTTGCAATTCCGGAACAACCAGCTCGTTGAAATCACGCAAGTCATGGGGAAAGAGCGGCGGCATGATGTTGAAACCATCACACGCCTGCCCGGTAAACCATTCCTCCATGAAATCAACAACTTCCACGGGAGAGCCAACAATTTGCATGTGGCCACGCGCACCAGCCACCCGACGCCAGAGACCGCGTATCGTGAGGTCCTCGCGCCGCGCAACATCCAGATAGAGCTGCCCCCGGCTGGACGAGATATTGTCGAATTCGATATCCGGCACCGGCCCGTCGGGATCGTGCCCTGAAAAATCAAAATCCATCCTGTTGCTCAGGAACTCGATACCGGTTCTGTCATCGATGAGATCCTGCATCATCTCGAACTTCTCAGCGGCTGCTTCCTTGTCATGACCGACATAGACCATCAGGCCCGGCATGATCTTCAGGGCACCGGGATGACGTCCATAGGCAGCCATTCGGGCCTTCACGTCAGCGTAAAAGCCCTGCGCACCCTCAAGTGTCTGATGAATGCCAAAGACAACCTCGGCCGTCTCTGCCGCAAGTTCACGCCCATCTTCGGAGGAACCGGCCTGAACCATCACAGGTTCCCCCTGCGGGGATGGCGGCACATTCAGTGGGCCGCGCACCTGGAAATGCTCACCCTCGTGCTCAAGGATGTGCAACTTGTCTTGGTCCAGAAACACCCCGCTTTCCTTGTCTCGTGGGAACGCATCATCGTCAAAGGAGTTCCACAATCCTCGCGTAACATGCGCGAACTCACGGGCGCGTCGATAACGCTCCGACTTGGCCATGTGCGGCTGGGTGCCAAAACTCTCAGCTTCGGCGCGATGGGTGGATGTCACCAAATTCCAGCCGGCCCGTCCCCCCGAAGCGAGATCCAGTGAGGCAAACCGGCGTGCCAGAAGATAGGGCTGATCAAAACTCGTCGTCGCTGTGCACACGAGGCCCAGATGTTTGGTGTGCTGAGACAGGGCCACCATCAGGCTGAACGGTTCAATCTTGGCGCCATAATTGTCGCGCACCATGGCTTCAAGATCACCGCGCCAGAATGACACGGAATCGGCCATAAAAAACATGTCGAACAGGCCCTCTTCGGCCAGTTTCGCCATCTCAACCATATGCGCCATGTTTTGCCCGGCATCTGCCGTGGCATCGGGATGCCGCCACGCCGTCAGATGATGACCCGCAGGCCAGAAAAACAAACCCAGCTTCATTTCAGGCATCGCGCCCTCCCAAGCACCGAAACCACAATTCGAGCCTATCGTAAGCTTCACCTCCGACAAGAACCAGAGAGGAGCGACATGAACAATTGGGAGTAGGTATTTTTCGCTGGCCCGTATGGCGCGCCCGGCAGGATTCGAACCTGCGACATTCGGCTTAGAAGGCCGATGCTCTATCCAGCTGAGCTACGGGCGCCCCGGAAGGCTTGGTCGGGCACATAAAACCGGAGCCTAGTGGCTCCAGGGGATCTTGCGGTCGACGGCGAAATTGTCGGCATAAGCCTTCGGACTGATCTGCCGTTCCTTGGGTTCCTGCACAACATAGTCGATGCCCAGACGGTCAGCATGAGCGATCGCGTCTTCACGCGTATCGAAGTTCAGGCGGACCTGAGACATGGTATCGCCAGCCCCCGGCCACCCCATCAGCGGATCGAGCTGCTGGCGGCGCGTGGGTTCGAACTCCAGCAGCCATTTGTGGGTCTTCCCGCGCCCGGACTGCATGGCAGTCTTGGTGGGCTGATAAATGCGAGCCTTCATTGCACACAATCCCTTAAATGAATGGTCGGGGCGACAAGATTCGAACATGCGACCCCCTGCTCCCAAAGCAGGTGCTCTACCAGGCTGAGCTACGCCCCGACTTTTGTAAGCGGAAGATAGGCGCGCAGCCGCGCCGGTGCAATACGTCTACTGCTCTGTAAGTGATCTGGTGAAGGATTGTTGGACCGGACTGACCAGATACTGCAGCAAAGTGCGCTCTCCGGTGCGGATCAGGACTTCTGCCGGCATACCGGGAAGCAGGACCAGCCCGTCAAGGGTGGGATCATCGGGATTGGATATCTCGATCCGGGCCGTGAAATACGACTCGCCCGTCGCTTCATCGATCAGACGGTCCGCAGAAACCGAAGCCACTGTCCCCTCAACCGTCGGTGTAATCCGCTGATTGAACGCCACCAGACGCACCTGTGCCGGCAATCCGGGATGAACCACGTCGATATCGGTCGGGGTCACGCGGGCATCAATCACGAGTTTCTCATTGCCAGGCACAACATCCAGAAGCCGCTCACCGGGCTGGATCACCGCACCGACATTGGTGATTTGCATATCGACGACAACACCATCCGCCGGGCTGATCACATCGGTACGTCGCTGAACGTCCTCTGCCGCACCCAGACGTTCCTGCAGGTCGAGCAATTCGGTTTCAACCTCGCGCAGCTCTGACACGACTTCACTGACTTGTTCTGTGCGCAGCTCAAAGATACGGATCTCGGCTTCCGTGATGTTCTGTTTGGCCCGCGCGATGGCTGAGAGGTTTTGACCGCGCTCACCCTGGATTTCGGCTTTGCGCCGTTGCAGCGCAAGCAGCCGGGATTTGGGCGTGAGCCCCTTGGCAAAAAGTGTCTGGAGCCCCGTCAGTTCATCCTCAATGAGAACAAGCTGTTCATCAGCAGACCGTATCTGAGCCTGCACACCGACGATTTCCTCACGAAACGGAGCAACCCGCTGGCCCAGAATCTGACGCTGGCCCTCAATCGCATCGCGGCGGGCTTCAAAGATATTGAGCTGCCCCAGCATGGATTCCTGAACACGCGGATCATCACCTTGTGCTGTCAATTCCTCGGGAAACGAAAGACCGGCGTTTCCATCGCGTTCTGCACGCAGGCGGGCCGCACGGGCCAGAAGAGCGTTTCGCTGACCGCGGATGAGTTGGAGCTGCGCACGTGGCTGAATGCCGACAAGTCGGATCAGGGGCTGTCCGGCTTTTACCGCGTCACCATCACGGACAAGTATCTCTTTGACGATGCCACCCTCGAGATGTTGCACCACCTTGCGATTGTTCTCGACAGCGAGTGTACCCGACGCGATGGCCGCACTATCGAGTGGTGCAAAAACCGCCCAGGCACCAAAAAACCCAAAGAATATCAATACGATAATAGTTCCGACCAATACGACTCTACGGGTCCCGAGCTGATCTGATATGGACTCTTCTGCAGGTGGCATGGGGGCTGCGGGCGCCGACATCTGGAGCTGCCCCTCCGGACGCGCCATCAGGTCTGCACTGGCGCGGGGCTCCAGGTCGATCTTGCCGATGGGTGTGCCGCTCATCAGGCGTCTCCCTCGGCCGGGGACTGCAGCTTCTGTTTGATCGCCTGTTCCTGATCCACCTGCTTCTGATTGGGATCGGCTGCGGGAGGCTCTTTGCCCATCAGCTGCGCCATGACATCGTCGCGCGTCCCATACATATCCACTTTACCCTCGCGCAGAACGAGGATCTTGTCGACATGCTCAAGCATGCTCGGGCGATGAGCGATCACAACGATGGTCACACCGCGCCGCCGCATCTCATCGATTGTGTCCAGCAATGCCTGCTCACCCACCCGGTCGAGACTGGCATTCGGCTCGTCAAGAACCAGCAATTTGGGAGTCCCGAACAGGGCGCGTGCAAGCGCGATGCGCTGACGCTGACCACCGGATAGAACGCCACCAGCCTCACCAATCTGAGTGTCATAACCTTCCGGCAGGGACAGGATCATCGAATGAACATCGGCGAGCTGTGCCGCTTCGATCACCTGGGCATCTTCGGCTTCGCCCATCCGCGCGATGTTTTCCTTCACGGTGCCGCCAAGCAACTCGACGTCCTGGGGCAGATAGCCGATATATTGCAGGCGATCCACGTCTCGCCAGACCGACATATCCGCACCGTCGAGACGCACATGCCCTGTCGAGGGCAGCCAACTGCCGACCTGTCCTTCCCCCCTAAAACTGGGCCACTATTTTTAGAGACTGAAGGGGGATGTGATGGCTCGGAAACGCTATTCGGATGAGGACATACTCAAGCTGCTGCGTGAGATTGAGGTGAAGCTATC
>Ga0115566_10000549_pt1 | contig 32423 bp, 30 predicted proteins | sample COGITO_mtgs_1204_3_FD_87173 | JGI IMG/M metagenome (GOLD analysis project Ga0115566, IMG submission 87173) | Pelagic marine microbial communities from North Sea - COGITO_mtgs_120405 | ecosystem: Environmental > Aquatic > Marine > Epipelagic | place: Germany:Helgoland, sampling site Kabeltonne...
CAATTAGCAGAGCTTCAAAACACGGTGGATGACGTCATCATCATCGATCAGGGCCACCTCATTGCTGCTGGCACCCTAGAAGACATCACGGCGGGGCAAAGCCTGGAGCAAGCGTTCTTACGCCTCACCCAAGGGGGCTTGTCATGAGATTAGTGGCAGCGGAATTTCGCAAACTGACCTACCAGCGCGCTATGTGGGGTCTTCTGATTGCCGGTGTTTTGTTCGCCATGTTGGGAACCATCGCCACCCCGTTCATCATTGATCAATCAGCCGACGGGTTGGGCTTTGGCACCCTGGCTGAGGTGGCGGTCGTGGATTCGGTCTATGCCAACGCCATTTCGGCCTATATTTTCTCCGTCATCGTGGGTGTGTTGATTGTGGCGGGAGAATTCCGCCACGGCACTGCCGTGGCAACCTTTGTGGCAGCACCCCAACGAGGACGAGTGCTACTAGCCAAACTGTGGGTAGCCGCCATCGCCGGTTTGGTGCTTCAGGTCATCGCTACTGCCGCGGGTTTTGGTGCTGGCGCACTGGCCATGATGGCGTTTCCGGATGCAGCAACACCCTCAGTGGACATCTTCATTAACACCTCGATCGGTGCTGTGGTCTCGGGAGCTGTCTTGGGTATTTTGGGTGCCGCAGTGGGGGCGCTGCTGAGATCCCAGGTTCTTGCGCTGATGAGTGTGCTCATCTGGCTCTTTGCTATCGAGCCGATTTTGTTACTCCTGGTTCCCGACCAAGGAAAGTACTTCCTTTCGGGCCTCATTACCTCGATGGTTGCCTTGGACGTTCAATCAGAACAGTTCAATCTCGATACCGGGGATTTTCTCTCGCCGTTAGTCTCGATTGGTTTTCTCTTGGTCTATGGAGCCCTCTTTTCGGTTCTTGCCCTGATCTCGAGCATGCGTCGCGATATCGAATAGTCTGGTGGCATGACTGATAACGATATTCGCGAAGCAGCCCGGAAAAGACTTGAGCAAAAGGCTGCGTTTCGAACGTTTCTCTTTGTGTGGGTGATGGTTTCCGTCATTGTCACTGCAGTCTGGTATTTCACTTCACCCCAGGGATATTTTTGGCCGATGTATCCCATCGGAGGCATGGGAATTGCTGCGGCCTTCTTTGCCTGGGCCATCTATGGCGCGGGTCCTGGAATTACCGAAGCCGATGTGGACGCCGAAATCTCGCGGATGACCAAGAAGCCCTAAGGCGCCCCCAGACTCGCCCTGAGACGCAACGCTCTTGTGAGAGATTCACTAATCTGGGCCTGGCTAATCACACCGTCAGCCACGGCTTGTTCCAAGGCGGCAACAATGTCGTCATAGGTTTCATAATCCGGGTCAGTACCGGGATCCACCACTAGTAGGACAAGGTCGTTGCCGGCGGCTAACGCAGCAACCGCGACCGTCGCGGGATCGGCGTAAGCCGCTTCCCCTGAAGCTCTCAACATGCCCAGATCATCGGTAATAACCACACCCTCGAAGCCCAAATCATTTCGAAGAATCGATATCCAATCATCAGATAGCGACGCTGGGTGCATACTCACCGAGGGAACCCGAAGATGTCCGGTCATGACCAACTCAACACCAGCTCCTATCCCCGCAATAAAGGGCAAAGCATGACTCGAGCGCCACTGGTCATAGGTGATATCTGCACTGGGAATACTGCGATGAGAATCCGCAAACACCATGCCGTGTCCCGGGAAATGCTTAAGCGTTTGGGCAACTTCTGGCACCTGGGCTGTGACAGCCACCGCCACATGTTCCGCCACGACGGTGGCATCTGTGGAAAAGGACCGGGAATGAATATAGGCGCCAGAGCCGCCACTCACATCCGCCACCACACCAAAATTCACGTTCGCGCCCGCCTTGTCCACCAGTTGTTGCCGCGCTAAAAACGCGGCCGCTGTGTCCTGCGTGGGTCCACTGCCCAAGGTCCTAGCGCCGGGAAAATCATCCCCGCTAATGCGTGCAACAGGGGAGCCCTCCTGGTCCACGGCCATCACCAGGGGAAAATCAGAATCTTCTTGAACCTTGCCAATGAAGTCTCGAATGGCGTAAGTATCGCCGGCCAAATTGTTGCGCTGCAACAAAAACCCAGCCACGGGGATTCGCGCTCGAAAATCATTAAGCGCCTCGGGGTTCATTCCCCCAATGGTGACCACCATCAGCCCCGCAACCTGCTCGCGCGTATCCATCGAGGCGATTGCCTCAGCGATGCGGATATCCAAAGGGTCCTCGGGGATTGGTTCCACCTCGATTAATGGTTTTGCGCCACCACCCTCCTGGGGAATGTCTGCCTCGAGCAGGAGCACCACCGGTTCCTGGGGCTCCTGCACCGGGGGCGCCGGCAAAGAACAGGAGCTAAGTCCCACAACACCCAGCACACACAGTGATAACCATCGAACTAGGGGCGTTGTTAGTTGGCTCACCTCAGAAGATTAGCGGGCTTGGCCTTGAGTGGGCACGAGAGCACACCGTTAGGGAATAGGTGCCCCACCGGTTACCTGTTCCACGATTTCTTCGAGAGCTTCGAGGTCCACAATAACGTCCCGTGGTTGCGCACCAGGGATCCCACCAAACACTCATGGCGTCCATCACCAGCAGCCCCTCAGCCTTGGCTGCGGCCGAGACGTCCGTGGCGTCTGATGGGGACAGGGTCCAGGGCTTATCGATCAAGACACCCTTGCCCGATCCGAGAGCCAACTATGGGTGCCCCCCATCAGCCCTCCCATAGGCAATGAAACAGATGACATCTAGATCACCGCCGCAAACCAGCTGCTGATAACTTGCCAGGACCGACTAAACCCCACAGATGGCAGCAAGTTATTCAGGTTCGCAGGGGGCCTTGGACCTCATTGCGGCAATGTTTACGGCGGTGAGTGCCAAGACAGAGGAGACACAAGGCCAACGATCTCGCGTGGACCGACTACCCCTCAACTTGGTTGGATGGCCCTACTTGCGGTTTTTGCTCCACACATCGAAGGCAACTGCTAGCAATAGGACCAGGCCCTTGATGGTCATCTGGAGGTCAATCCCTACCGAATTTAGGTTCATCCCGTTAGCGAGCACACCCTGAATAAGCCCACCAACCATGGAACCCACCACGGTGCCAATACCCCCCTGAACGGCGGCCCCACCAATAAATACGGAGGAAATGGCATCTAGTTCAAAACCGTCCCCGGCTTTGGGAACTGCCGAATTCATACGCGCGGCAATCAATACCCCAGATAGCGCAGCAAGCGACCCCATGTTGACAAAAAGCCAGAAGTTGACTCTGCGGACATTAATCCCGCTGAGCATGGCTGCGTTCAGGTTGCCGCCAATGGCGTAAATGTATCGCCCAAACTGAGTCGAGTTCATAACCATCGAGTAGACGACTACTAGAAATATCAGCAGCAAGAGGGTAAACGGGATTCCATTCGCGCGGGAAAGTTGGATCCCAACGAAGGCAATCATTGCGCTCAACACAGTGTTTTTCGTATAGAACCAGGCCACTGGTTCGCGGATTTGTTCGTACTTAATCTGCCCAGCTCTATGGCGCACCTGCTGAGCCCACAGGGCAAGAATCCCCAAGGCTGTGATCACTAAGGCAGTCGCGTTGAACTCAGGCGGTATCCCAATTATCGCGTTGAGTCCCTGCTCTTTGTCGAGGAACCCATTACCGATTGCCCGAAATTCGTCAGGAAACGGTCCAATGTTGGTGTTCTGGAGGGTCGTCATAGCAAGGCCACGGAAAAGCAACATCCCTGCAAGTCCAACAATAAACGCGGGAATTCCGACATAGGCAACCCAGAAACCTTGCCACATTCCGACTATCGCCCCAACCGCTATGGCTCCGATTATTCCTAGCCACCAAGGGAATACTGGCAGCCACTCCCAGCCATCCTGCTCGAGCGGTCTCACGACAAGAATTCCTGCGACAGCGCCAATAAACGCGGCCACCGAACCAACGGATAAGTCAATATGACCGGCGATAATAATCATCACCATTCCAATAGCCAGCACCAAAATATATCCGTTTTGGACGACTAGGTTCGACACATTTGACGGTGTTAGCGAGGCGGCATTTGGTGAGGTAATCGCAAAGAAAATGACTAGGCCAATCAACGCAAGGAAGATTCCGTTTTGGCGCATATTGACACCTTGAAGGCGTTTTCGGACGGACTCGATAAGCGTTGGCTTCGTTTCTACCGAATTAGACATGGGTTGTATCCTTCTCAGTCGTCATGTATTTCATGAGTTGTTCTGGGTTGACGTTGGCTCGGGTCACTTCGCCGGTGATGGCTCCTTGAGAAATGGCATAGATTCGGTCGCAAATTCCAATTAGCTCCGGGAGTTCAGAGGAAATGACAACGATACCTTTTCCTTCGCTAGCCAGGCGCTGAATGATGAGATAAATCTCATACTTTGCGCCGACATCAATCCCCCGCGTGGGCTCATCCAAAATCAACACTTCCGGATCCACATTAATCCATTTGGAAAGAACAACTTTCTGTTGGTTTCCACCCGAAAGCTGATTGGTGACGGTCAACACCGATGGGGCCTTAATGTTCATGCTCGCCCGATACTCGTTTGCACGCTTGAACTCTTCATTCGAGTTCACCAGAAAACCCTTGACAAAGTCTTTCAGCGAGGCGAGGGTTATGTTCCTCTTGACGTCCTCGATCAAGTTCAGCCCGAACCGTTTTCGATCTTCGGTCGCGTAAGCAAGACCGCTGCGAATTGCATCCGCGACAGTGTTGACATTTGCTTCTTTGCCGTCTACAAACACTTTGCCGGAAATATTCACCCCATAGGAGTGCCCAAATACGCTGCGGGCAAACTCTGTCCGCCCCGCTCCCATGATTCCGGCTAGGCCAACAATTTCGCCTCGTCGGACGGTAATCGATACGTCGTCGACTATCTTTCGCTCAGGATCTTGGGGGTGGTAGGCATTCCAGTGTTCAACCCTCAGGACCTCTTCACCAATTTCTGGAATGCGCTCAGGATAGCGATTTTGCATCTCGCGCCCCACCATGCCTTTGATGATGCGATCTTGACTCACGAGAGTGGCCGCCATATTTATAGACTCGACTACTTCGCCGTCTCGAATAATCGTCGTGGTGTCGGCAATTGCCTCAATTTCGTTGAGTTTATGAGAGATGATGATGGAGGTGATGCCCTGATCTCTCAGCTGACGCAAAAGCCCCAGTAGGTGCGCCGAGTCCTCATCGTTCAACGCCGCAGTGGGCTCATCCAGAATAAGAAGCTTTACTTCTTTTGATAGAGCCTTGGCAATCTCCACAAGCTGCTGTTTTCCAACACCAATATCTTTAATGGCAGTGACGGGGTTTTCGTTCAGGCCCACGCGGTCCATCAAAACTTTTGCCTTTTGATTGGTTTCATTCCAATCGATAAGACCAAACCGCTTGATTTCGTTGCGTAGGAAAATATTCTCGGCGATAGACAGGTGCGGGCTCAAGGCCAATTCTTGATGAATGATGACGATTCCGACCGCCTCGGAATCACGAATGCTGGAAAACTCCTGCTCCTGAGCTTCATAAACAATGTCGCCGGAATACGTACCATGCGGGTACACCCCGGACAGGACTTTCATGAGAGTGGATTTGCCTGCACCATTCTCACCACAAATGGCGTGAATTTCCCCTTGGGCGACAGTGAGGCTGACGTCATCTAAGGCAACAACACCCGGAAATTTTTTGGTGATAGAGCGCATTTCAAGAATAGCCTCGGACACTGACGCTCCTTTGCGCGAAATAGGTTATAGCTAATTATGAGCCTTGACGCTTCCCACCGCTAATTTGCGGTGGGAAGCGTCAAGGGATGCGACTACTTAGCCGAGGTCAGCCTCAGCGATGTAACCGGAATCAATCAAGAGCGCCTCGTAGTTGTCCACCGTAACGATGTAGGGGGTCAGGAGGTAAGAGGGAACAACCTTCACGCCGTTGTCGTACGTCGTGGTGTCTGTAACCTCAGGCTCTTCACCATTCAAGATGGCAATCGCCATGCTGGAGGCTACGCCGGCCAGCTCACGAGTGTCCTTGAAAATGGTGGAGTACTGCTCGCCAGCAAGCATGGACTTGACGGAGAGAACTTCTGCGTCCTGGCCAGTGATCACGGGCAGAGTTTCAGAAGTGTAGCCACCGTCAACGAGAGCAGCAATGATGCCTCGGCTCAAGCCGTCGTATGGTGAAAGTACACCGTGAACGGTGTCTCCTGCGTAACTACCCACAAGGATGTCCTCCATGCGCTTCTGTGCGGTTGCACCGTCCCAACGCAAGATGGCGACTTGTTCAAAGTCGGTCTGGCCAGAGCCAACTACCAACACACCTGAGTCGATCAAGGGCTGAAGTACGCTCATTGCTCCGTTGAAGAAGAATGTTGCGTTGTTGTCATCAGGAGAACCAGCGAAGAGTTCTACGTTCCAAGGACCGGCAGCGTTAGCGCCGTCAGCGGAAGTGGAATCTTCAGACGCGTAGACTCCCATACCCACGAGGAGCGATGTTGCCTGCTGGACGCCAACCTGGAAGTTGTCGAAGGTAGCGTAGTAGTCAACGTTTGCGCTGTCGCGAATAAGGCGGTCATATGCGATGACGGGCACGCCGGCGTCAGCAGCAGCCTGCAGGACGTCAGTGAGCTGGGTGCCATCGATGGCAGCGATGATGAGAGCCTTTGCGCCCTTGGTCAGCATTGCCTCGAGCTGAGCGACCTGGGTAGGAATGTCGTCTTCTGCGAACTGCAAGTCAACATCGAAGCCTTCGGCTTCCATAAGTTCCTTGATGTTCTCACCGTCGGAAATCCAACGGGTTGAGGACTGAGTCGGCATCGAAACGCCAATGAGGCCACCAGCAACTGCTTCAGACGTGCCAGAGTCAGTCGACTCGGTCGTAGAAGCAGTCTCAGCGGTTCCACCTGCACAACCTGCGAGGACGAGAGCAGCGGCAGAAGCCAGCGCTAACGTTCCTGTTAGTTTCTTGAACAAAAGTGTTCCTTTCATTTTGTGGCCGGACCAACCACAGGCTTTGGAGGTAAGCGGATCCATTTCGCCCACCCTTTTTCTTCACTCAAGAGCAGTTAGCTTTTTCGAGAAGAAACTTACGTCGCCAGCGCAAAAAGTTAGCGCTAACATTCACATACGTCGGCCATTCTGTCAGTTAAAAGTCCTTTAGTCTGAGAAATTGATTACTGTCCGTAAACATTTTGATAACGATAAAATAACGAATCAACGTGTGGTTGAGGGATTGCCTCGAGCGGGCGCAGCTGCCTCCCGAGCCACACGGACTTGGCATTGTCCTCGCACATGACGGCGCTTTTAAGAGCTGAAGCAGGGGAATCTCCGATAGTAAACACGCCGTGCTTGTCCATAATGACAGCCCGAGAGCGATGTCCCGACAGGGTCGCCACAATGCCTTGTCCAATGGAGTCATCTCCGATGATGGCGAACGGGCCCAGGGGAATCTCTCCCCCAAACTCATCAGCGATTGCCGTCAGAACGCAGGGAATCGACTCGCTGGCAGCAGCGAAGGCGCAGGCGTAGTTGGAATGGGTGTGAACTACCCCTCCAACATCTGGCATATTTCGATAGACATATGCGTGAGCCGCAGTGTCGCTGGAGGGGTTGAAATCTCCCTCGATCACATCCCCGTCAAGAGTGCACAAAATCATGCTCTCGGGAGTGAGGTCCCGATAAGCGACACCGCTTGGCTTAATCAAAAAGCCATCGTTGACCCTGCTGGAAATGTTCCCTCCCGTGGAAACAACAAGACCCGCTTCGAAAAGATCGCGGTGGAGATCGGCAAGCTCAATGCGCTCCAGGGGATAGGACTTATTCGACATCTTCCAACACCTCTCGGCGTCGAGCCTTAAGCCGCTTCATGACGTCATTCGCACCACGCCCAAAATAGTCATGTAGCAGCAGATATTCGCGGAAAATGTCATCGTATGCCCTTGCGTTTGCCTCAATAGGTTTGTAGACAGCAACCTTCACCCGACCCATTTTTGCCGAAGCCTCGTGAACACTGGGGTACGCGCCAGCGGCGACGGCAGCGTGGATGGCGGAACCGAGCGCTGGGCCCTGTTCTGAGTCAATAGTGCTCAAAGGAAGGTTGGTGATGTCGGAATACACCTGCATTAAGAAAGGGTTCTTGAGCAGCCCTCCCGCTACGATAAATTCAGTCACCGGCACACCCGAGTCCCGGAAGGTTTCGATGATTACTCGGGTTCCAAAGGCAGTGGACTCTAGTAAGGCTCGGTAACCATCCTCTGCGCTGGTAGCCAACGTCTGGCCCAGAATAACTCCCGAGAGTTCATGATCCACCAGAACCGAACGGTTTCCAGAATGCCAATCCAGGGCGACTAACCCGTGCTGGCCAACCTGCTGCGTCGCAGCCAGGTTCGTGAGGTGCTCGTGGATACTGATCCCCTGCTCTGAAGCTTCCTCAAAATATGACGCGGGTACCTGATTCTTGACGTACCAGGCGAAAATATCTCCCACGCCAGACTGACCTGCTTCATAGCCAAAGTACCCCGAGAGGATTCCACCATCCACCACGCCACACATACCGGGTACCTCCGCCAGGGAATCTCCGTTCATTACATGACAGGTCGAGGTTCCCATGATGGCGACCATTTGCCCAGGCGCTGTCGCCTTGGCTGCCGGAGCTGTCACGTGCGCATCGACATTACCAACAGCTACTGCAATGCCTTCAGGTAATCCAGTCCATGTGGCTGCCTCGGCAGTGAGACCGCCCGCTCTCTCACCCAGCTGGCCAATGGTGTGTTGGATTTTTTCCTCAGCGAAGGAGGAGAAATCAGGATTGAGCGCTGCGAAATAATCTCGACTCGGATACTGACCATCCTGCAAATTACCTTTGTAACCAGCGCTACAAGCGTTGCGAACGTAGGTCCCCGAAAGCTGCCAAACTATCCAATCCGCCGCCTCAACAAACTTGTCCATTGCTCCATAAATCTCCGGGTCCTCTTCGAGAATTTGAAGTCCCTTTGCGAGTTCCCACTCAGATGAGATCTGACCGCCGTAACGAGCCATCCAGGTTTCCCCGCGTTCACGTGCCACAGCATTAATTCGGTCCGCCTGCGGTTGCGAAGCGTGGTGTCGCCACAATTTCACGTAAGCATGCGGCCGATCTTGAAAATTCTCCAGACTTGAAAGTGGGGTCCCATCCGAAAGAACGGGCACCATGGTGCACGCAGTGAAGTCAGTGGAAATGCCAATGACGTGCGAAGGGTCTACTCCAGCATCGACAATTGCCGCGGGAACAGCGTGCTGGAGAACGGAAACATAGTCTTTGGGATCTTGAAGAGCCCATTCCGGAGGCAACGTTTTTCCCGTGGGGAGAAATACGGCGTCCATGACGGCACTGTCATATTCATGAACAGCGCTTCCCATTTCAAAACCGTCGGAAACTCTCACCACAACGGCGCGGCCAGAGAGAGTGCCGTAATCAACCCCCACGACATAAGTGTCTTCGCTGTGCATGGCCATCGGCTTCCTCGCCATTCTGTCGGTTTAGGTCATGTTAGCGGTAACAAAATCTTTGTGCCACCCAATTCCTTAGTGCGCTCGGGGCGCAGAAGTGCTCTCGCGCACAATAAGGTCTGGGATTAATGGGGCCAAATTGGGCGCCTCTATGCGGTCTAAACCCGAGAGCAGCAGTCGGATGGCTCTTCGGCCCAGTTCAGAAAAATCTTGACGCATGGTGGTGAGGGACGGGATAAAGTAACCCGATTCTGGAACATCGTCAAAGCCGACAACACTGAGGTCTTGAGGGATTCGGATTCCTCGTTGATGAGCCGCTTTGATCACACCTAGGGCAACGTAGTCGTTTGCCGCAAAGACCGCGGTAATCCCTCGCTGCTCAAAGTTGACTTCCAGCCCCACGGCATAGCCGCTATCCGCCGTCCAATCACCACTCACGATTTGGGGTTGAAAACCTGCATTAAGCATTGTTGCCGCGTGGGCTGCGGATCTAGCCGTCGCCTCAAACCACGACTTTGGTCCGCTGATATGCAAAATATTGCGGTGGCCAAGGGATATCAGGTGCTCGGTCGCGGTCTGTCCACCGGCAAAATTATCCACCGAAACGGAGAGCTCATCGATGCGATACATGCTATCCACGGTGACTACGGGCAACGTCCCGAGCATTTTCCGGGCGCTAGCGACCGCCTTGGTTTGAGGCACAAGAACCACAAGTCCATCTATACCTAGATCGGCAAGATGATTAATTCCCTCGGCAACCGACGACGGGGAATCAGGGTCCACTGTGCAGGAAACGGCCATGTGGCCATGCTCGCGAGACGCCAACTCCATGGCCTGGAGCATCCTGGAGGGGCCAAACAGGGAGAGATCAGAGGCCAGAATTCCCAGGATACGACTGCGTTGGGTTACTAGCGCCCGGGCCGCCTGATTCGGACGGTAGCCCAAATGATCCATTGCTTGAACAACGCGAGCTCGCGTCTCGGGACGCATGCTGGGGTAGTTGTTGACAACGCGGGATACCGTTTGATGCGATACCTGAGCCAATTTTGCAACGTCATACATATTCGGCTGGCGGTTGAGCTTAGTCATGCCATCAAACCTCTCAAGCACCTCGCCATTTCTTCGAGGGAAGCCTCCCACACCACTTTGTCCTCAGGCAAGCCCATTTTCGTTGCCTGCAAAAACATCGAGGCGTTGGTCTTGGATTCGCTTAGTCGGAAATCAAGCTCACCATGCTCCTCGGTCTGCATGACGACGCGATGAGGCACGCTTATCCTGGAATACGTTCCGCCAAAAACTTGGCCTTCAACTTGACCAAAACGAAGTTTCCCGCCTTGGCGTGGATCGAACTTGATAGTGGGCGCCAACCAAACATCGACCTGCTCTCGGGAAATCAACAATTTTACTAGCTTGCCCAAGCCTGCGGGCGCAATGAAATCATGCCGGGCGCTAAACCTCACAAATTTTGCATTCGGTTTAGGCGAGGGCCGAAAACCTACAAAGAAGTCGCTCACGGATTCTTGGGGGAATAAGCCATAAAGGTGTAGCCGGCTACCGCTAAGAACACTGCATAAAGCGCGTGTGCAAGAAAAAATGTTGCGCCGTTTTCCGTGAAAAGTGACCCGCCGATCAGAGGATTAACCCAGAGCCCCGCAAGTGGCACGGCCAGAAGGGATAGGAGGGCTTTTCTCTGTATTCCGGCAAAGAGAACATAGGCTCCCGATGCAAGCACAGCTACGGCCATGTAAAGAGGATAAGAATCACCGCGCTCCACAAAAGTCTCGAAGGCAACCATGACGGCTAGCACCAGGACTACCCAGCGTGGACGCGGTTTGTCAACAGGCGCCCCGCGTAAACTCCAGGGTTGTGCAGCCTCGGTCATCTGTCGTCCCATTTCTTAGCTAAATTTATCGTCCGAGACTACGGTAGTACGCTTCGCTCCACTGAAGTTCCTTGCGAAAGCTAGCGCCAGTGGTCGAGTTATCGATCGTTACAAGCTCTGTACGCGCAATTCGGGCGAAGTCTTCGAGAGTCTCAGCATCAACTGCTGAGGTTAGTACGGTGTGGTGACTGCCACCGGCCAGCATCCAGGCTTCGGCAGAGCCAGCCAGCGACGGGGCAGGTTCCCATACCGCCCTAGCCACAGGAAGGTTCGGTAGATCCTCGCTGGGCTCGACGACGGTAATCTCATTCGACACAATCCGAAAACGACCACCTAAGTCGACCAGGCAGACCACTCTGGCCTGCGCAGGATCGGCGGTGAAAACCATTCGCACAGGGTCCTCCTTGCCGCCGATGCCCAAGGGATGAATCTCAATGCGCGGTTTCGACTTCGTCAGTGTTGGACACACTTCTAACATGTGAGCGCCCAAAACCTTGGGGGTTCCGGGTCCAAAGTGATAGGTGTAATCCTCCATGAAGGAGGTTGCGCCACCGGCCGGGGCCATCGACTTCAAAATCGCCAATAGCGCTGAGGTTTTCCAGTCGCCTTCACCGCCAAAACCATAGCCATCGGCCATGAGCCGCTGCACGGCAAGCCCGGGCAACTGGCGCAAGGATCCCAAGTCCTCAAAATTTGAGGTGAAAGCCCTGAAACCACCGGCTTCCAAAATGCTTCGCAGAGCGATTTCAATCTTGGCTCCATAAACGAGCGAGTCTCGGCGGTCGCCTCCAGCACGAAGCTCCGGAGAGACGTCATACAGTCCCTCATACTCAGTCGCTAATTTTTCCCCTTCGCTATCGCTTACTTCGGCGACGCCATCGGCGAGAGTATTGACGGCGATATTTTCGATGGACATCCCAAACTGGGTTTGAGCGGCCACTTTGTCGCCTTCGGTGACTGCTACGTAACGCATATTGTCGCCGAAGCGGGCAACCTTGAGCGATTGCGAACTTGACCAGCCCATCGCCGCAAAGGCCCACTGTGTCAGCCGTTTCTGCACATCAGGGTTGCTGGGGTGACCCACCACAACTTTTCTGGCCACCGCCATGCGGGTCAAAATATGCGCGTACTCCCGGTCGCCGTGGGCGGCCTGGTTCAAGTTCATAAAATCCATGTCGATGCTCGACCAAGGAAGTGCCTGATTGGCCTGTGTGTGCAAGTGAAGGAGCGGTTTACGAAGTGCGTCGAGACCCGCAATCCACATTTTTGCAGGGGAAAAAGTGTGCATCCAAGTAATGACCCCGATACAGCTGTCATCAGCACTGGCTTCAACCATCACCCGGCGGATAGTTTCAGTATCCAGAACGACTGGCTTCCATTCGATTACCGCGGGACCTTCATAGCCCTCCAGCAGGTCGGATAGAACCTTCTGCGATTGGCCCGCAACCTCTCGAAGTGTTTCTTCTCCATAGAGAGACTGGCTTCCAGTGAGGAACCAAATCGAGGGTGCTTTCTGAGTCATCTTCGGCCTTCCTAGTGGCATCGCATCGATGGTTATATGTTAACGCTAACAAGGCGCTTTGGGGACTGCATAAAAATTGTCCCGGTCATGAACGGTTTCTATGACGCTCCAAAGTAGCTGATCCCCCACATCCCTTGCCAGGTTTTTCCGGGCTCTAACCAGATCAAATCTTCCCCTGTCTTCAGGGCATTGGGAGGGGCCGTCATAGGTTCCAGCGCTAAAGCCCATACTGGGCCATCTGGACTCGGATAATCCGGGGTAAGAAAAATTTGCAACCAGCCCCACGACGCGTCCTGCCATAGTTCGGTCCGGGAGCCATCAGGAGCGCGCAGAACCGTAGGCGCGTGGGTGCTTACTCGAAACGCAGTATCCAGAGACAACGAACTAAGAACTCGAGGGAATCGAATGTCGCAGTCCCCACCGGAAATATCGCGCTCTGCAGTGGGCAATAGGCGCTCATTCACCTCGAGGTAGCTCAGCACCTGGGAAGTTAACGACAGCGACGGTAAAGGATTGTGGCCACACTTGATAAAGGGGTGGGCGCCCGCGGCGAAGGGTGCAGCGGAGTTGGAGACATTGCGCGCTTCATGCTTAACGTTAATTCCCGAGGCTCCTAGTTCATAGGTGATCGCAATCTCTAAGGTGAAGGGATAGCCCTGGGTGGGAGAAAGTTTGGTGGAAAAAGTGGCACTGCTCCCGGAAGTTTTTGTTGCCTCATAACTACGATCTCGCAGAAGACCGTGCAGAGCATTATTTCGATCAGGTTCAGTGACCGGCACGCTTAGCAATCTTCCGTCTAGCTCCCAGGCGCCATCTTCAAGTCGATTGGGCCAGGGGGCTAACGTCCGTCCAGAAAAAAAAGGAGCCTCGCTCCCCCTTGGGTATGACTGCACAAGATCGATATCTTCCAAGCACAGGGCTCGAAGACCCGCACCAATCGGGTCCAAGAAGGCTCTTACCTGTCCATCTGGGCCCGCGAAAGACAAGCTCACTTCATTTGACAGTGACGGCACAGAACGCATCTTTACAGCGTAGCGATAGGCGATAATAAAGCACGTGCCGATCCGATCCCACGCCACCATCCTTGCTGATGGCCGCGAACTCTTCTATTTTGATGACGCGGACACCGTCTTAGGTCCCACCCGACGGGCTGATTCCAGGGCGATGGAGCCTCGACCTTCTACCCCTCGTATGCGGATGGATCCACTAACGGGTGAATGGGTCTCCATTGCCTCCACAAGAAGCAACCGAGCCTTTCTTCCGGCCAAACAAGATGACCCGTTGGCCCCTCAAACACCGAAAAACCCCAGCGAAGTGCCCGATTTATACGATGTGGCTGTTTTTGAGAATCGTTCACCATCATTCGGCCCACAGCTGGCGCCGCATCCACTGACCCCACACGATTATGACAATCTAGAATCGCTGGGTTTTGGGAAAGAACACCCTGCAGCGGGACGTTGTGAAGTGGTCTGTTTTAGTCCTGAGAGTGAGGGCTCGTTCGGGTCCCTCTCGCCCAGCAGGGCCCGGACAGTAATCGAAGCCTGGGCTTGTCGAACCGAAGCCCTCCAGTCCTTGCCCGGGGTTGAACAGGTTTTTGTTTTCGAAAATCGCGGCAAAGAAATCGGAGTCACGCTAGCCCACCCTCATGGGCAAATTTATGCTTACCCTTTCATCACGCCGCGAACACAGAAATTACTGGCATCCATTGACAAGCTGGGTTCGCATTTTTTTGATGATCTTTTGAAGTTCGAACAGGATAGTGAGCGTGTCATCGCTCGCACCGAGTCATTCACCGCGTTTGTTCCCTTCGCGGCTAGATGGCCACTCGAAATCCATGTTCTCCCGCACAGACACGTTCACGATCTTGCCGAGCTTAATGATGACGAGCGCAACGAATTGGCGCCACTGTACTTATCGCTTGTTCGAGCCCTCGATGCAATATATGACAGTCCTACTCCCTACATCGCTGCCTGGCACCAGGCCCCGGTGCACCGCGGGCGAGCAAACGTCCGGCTCATGCTTCAGATAACTTCGCCGCGGCGAGCTGTAGATAAATTGAAATACCTTGCTGGTTCAGAGGCCGCCATGGAAGCTTTTATTGCCGATGTTATTCCCGAGGAGCAGGCGCGGTTGATTGCTGCAGCCCGTGAGCCACTGTGAACGCCAGCGAACGGGTGCTGGACGCCTTTGATCAACGTTTCGGCTCCCCGCCCTTAGGGACCTGGTCGGCCCCAGGACGGGTCAACATAATCGGCGAACATACTGATTACAACGAAGGGTTTGTCCTGCCCTTTGCCATTCCCCACAGAACACACGTCGCCGTGGGCCCTCGGACAGACCGGCGCCTGTGTGTTTACAGCAGTGACCTCAACCAGAGTGAAGAGATCGAACTCGATAACCTCAGTGCCGAAGCGCTTTCTGGCTGGTCGGCCTATCCTCTCGGTGTTGCGTGGGCTTTGGGCGATAGGGGTTATCCCCTGGACGGCGTCGCTGGGCTCAACATCGCGATTGCGTCAGATGTGCCAATGGGCGCAGGGCTCTCCTCATCCGCCGCGCTAGAGACCGCCACCGCGCTAGCTCTTTCAGAGACATGGGAACTGGGCTGTTCCCGAGATGTTCTGGCACATATTGGTCAGCGGGCTGAAAATATCGCCGTCGGTGCGAACACGGGCATCATGGACCAAATGGCCTCGCTCATGGCGACTCAGGATCATGCGGTCTTTCTGGATTGCCGAAGCCTTGAACATAAATTGATTCCGTGCGAGGTGGAAAAGTTCGGTCTTTCTTGGGTTGTGCTGGACACAAACACTCGACACTCCCACGCTGAAGGGGAGTATGGAAACCGTCGCGCCTCGTGCGAACTTGCGGCCCTCACGCGGGGTGTTCCCGCTCTTCGTGACCTATCACCCAGCGATCTAAGTAGCCTGAATGGCCAACTCGATGACGTGACTTTCCGACGTGCTCGCCACATCATCACCGAAAACGAGCGAGTAAAAGAGGCCGCTGAAGCACTCGGCGGCGGGAATTTTGCCACACTTGGCAGGCTGCTTATTTCGTCCCATGAATCGATGCGGGATGATTTTGAGATTTCCACAAGGGAGCTCAACACCCAAGTCGAAGTCGCCTGCGAGGTAGGTGCTCTCGGCGCGAGGATGACCGGAGGCGGTTTCGGAGGGTCCGTCATTGCGCTAATCGACACCAGCCTCGTTGGCAAGCTACAGGAATCCTCCAGCGAACGCTGTCGAAGTCTCGGCTTTGGCCAACCCACTGTGACCGTGGTCCGGGCTTCAACGGGCGCACTGGGGCGTGCGACTTAGACCTAGTTTTTAAGCAGGGTTAGACTGGCGCCATGTTGCTACCCTCTCCTCAAATTATTGACCCCAATGGTGTTCCCAGTCTCCGCTGGGGTGTGATTGGGCCTGGGGAGATCGCGAAGACTTGGGTAGGTTCCGTCAAAGCCCATACTGCGCAACAAGTGGTGGCAGTAGCTTCGCGCACCCCCGGTCGCGCAGAAGAGTTCGCCAGTGAATTCGGTATTCCTACGGTCGTCGAGACCTACGAAGACCTAGTGATGCGAGACGATATTGACGCGGTATACATCGCGTCGTACCCAGTTGATCATTACCAACACGCGATGTTGGTGCTCGACGCAGGCAAACATGTACTGATTGAGAAGCCCATTAGCCTCCGCGCCGACCATGCCGAAAAAATTCTCGCCACAGCTAAAGAACGTGGGCTTTTTGCCATGGAAGCAATGTGGACTAGATACCTTCCCCAGTCCACCATCCTCCAACAAATGCTCCAGGATGGCTCCCTGGGCGCTCCGGAGCTTTTTATCTCGCAGTTTTGTACCGACAACCGAGACGTGGAAAGGCTCTGGACTAAAGGTGGCGGCGGAATAGTGTTCGATATGGGAATTTATCCCATTGCCATGGCGCAGCAATTTCTTGGCAACCCTGACACCATCACGGCCCAAGGGCGCGTGCGACCGGATTTAATTGAAGAAGAAGTAACGGTTTCTTTTGGTTACTCCTCTGGAGCACGAGCACACCTTGTGATTTCTGGGATTGCATCACTTCCGCAGGTCGCCAGTTGCTCCCTGGAAAACTCACAGGTCACCATTCATGCTCCGTTTCTTACCCCATCTGGGATAACCCTCGGGAGCAAAGACTTTTATCCGCGCGAGAGCACTTGGCTTGACGCCACGGGAATTACCGGCCATGAAGGGCTCAGCTATCAGGCAACTGCCTTTTCCGATTATGTATCGAGAGGGCTTTCAGAATCGCCCGTGCATAGTCATGCCGACACCGTTGCCACAATCGCGGTTATGGAAGAAATTCTCAAGCAAATTGGGGCCGAGGTCTAATTAGGTAGTCAACCGCTCCAGGAAACAAAAAAGTAGGCCCCGTGCAAGCGAGCGCGCTGATGTTGAGACTACGGTGTCAACCCATCGGGCGGGTTTGAGCTTGGCTCGCTGGAGAAGGTGTGGATCACTAGCGCATTGCCCAGTCAGTGTCCCTTTTCCGCTTGCGACAATGCCCCAGCTAGGCTCGAACCCATGCTCGATGACGTTTTGGCTCGGATCCGCGCCTCTCGCCTAGGGCACCTCGACCACGGCAGGGTGAACCAAGCCCGATCCGCCAGCGCCCTGTTTTATGGCAACTTTTCCGGCACCACCACTATCAAATCTGAATTTGCCAACACACGCCTCGGTCTGGGCGTCATGCACGACCTCGAAGGGGAACTTGTGAGCCTGCGTGGAACTACCTGGCGAGTCCCCATCGAGGGGACACCGGAGGTGGTGGACCCCGGTGAGGAAATTGCTTTTGGTATTGCGGCCACAGGCGGTATCCCCCACACGCTTCACCTACAGCCAGGGTTGACAATTGACGAGATTCTCCAGGCCCTCGATGCTTACCTGCTTACTACCCATGTTGACCATGAGCACGTGGTTTGTGCCCTGGAAATTCACGGCACCTTTAGCGATGTGGTGCTGCGCACGGTGGGGCACCCCGACTGGGAGGGTGAAAGTCTCGGAGAAGTCCTTGATCACGAAACCCGCTTTAGTTTTCCCCAGTGGAGTGGAACCCTGGTGGGCTTTCGCTACCCCGACACCACTAATGGAGCCACCATCCCCGGTCTGCATCTGCACGGCATTAGTGATGACCGGCAATCAGGCGGTCATCTAAGAAATGCCACCACCGGTACGGTTCGAGCCTCAGTCTGGATTGATGACTTGCATCTAGCGATGGGGGATGAAACCCCACCCACAGACGGTGGAGGTTCCACACCAATCGATTTTGGGGCCTATGAGGGACCCGTTAAATAGTTCGTCCAATTTCTTGCCCGACCTGCACTAATAGCTCATAGGCGTTGTCAATGCAGCGATTAACATCAGGCTCAATATCCAGTAGGGAATAAACGCTCAGCGCTGGAGTTGCCGTAACTGATGTAGCCGATCGCTTATCAACCCCACACACGACCACCACCGGAATCCCTCGCGCCAGGGCGGCGTCGATAACAACCGAGGGCACTTTGCCACGAGTGCTTTGGTCGTCAAAGGATCCTTCGCCGGTGATGACCAGCGACACTGATTCCAGTGCGGAATCAAAACCGGTGATGCCCAAAATGGCTCTTGCCCCGGGAACCCAAGTGGCACCCAAAGCCGCCAGCGCCGCAAAACCTATCCCGCCGCCAGATCCACTGCCCGGCGCGACGGCGTGAGCGGGGCCAACTATCTGTGCGAAATGGTGAAGTCCTTTTTCTAACAGCTCAACCCCCTGGGAATCAGCGCCTTTTTGCGGGCCAAATATTCTGGCTGCGCCGTTTCGTCCCAGCAGTGGATTATCCACATCAGTGAGCACGGTGACACTGACCTCACGAAGCCTGGGATGGAGCCCACCCCATTCCACCGATCTGATCTCGGCTAAAGAACCACCGCCTGTTGGAATAATCTGGGTCTCTCCGTCCCAGAAGGTGGCACCCAGCGCGTGCAGCATGCCAGCACCACCATCGGTGGTGGCGCTTCCCCCTAGGGCGAGATAAAGCGAGGAGATGGGCATGTCCAGGGCAGAAGAGATCATCATTCCCACACCGGCACTGGAAGCCATAAGAGCATCAACAGGTGTGGCGCCAGGGTCAAAACCCGCCGCCTGAGCGGATTCCACCGCCACGATATCGTCCCGCCTGGCTACGTGGGCGATGATGTCCCCCGCCTTGGAATCAACAGTATTTACCTGGACGAGCCCAAAACCAGCAGCTACCAAAACGTCGAGTGTTCCCTCACCGCCATCGGCTAAAGGGTGCCGGATGCACTCCGCCTGAGCATTGGTGTTGGCTATTCCCTCGGCCAATGCTCGGGCAACCTCAGGTGCGCTCAGTGAGCCTTTAAAGGAATCAGGAGCTAGAAGCACACGCAGATTAGGCATCAGGAGTAACGACCTCGCAGTGGCGCCGTGCAATGGCGGCCAGTTTCCTATCCAGGGTAATCAGAGGAAGGCTGGTCTTCTGCGCTAGTGCCACATAGCCCGCGTCGTAGGGAGAGATGTCATGGCGCGCCGGCCACATCGCGTATGCGTAGTCCTCAAAAGGCATCGAGACCCACCTAAAGCCCAGTGGTTTCTCAAAGTTGAACACCATACCCCGCCCCCTACCTGTTCACAACAGAGAGCGTAGACGTGATATCGCACAGAGGAGGCCACAGAACCTGGATTCTGTGGCCTCCTCCAAGGTGCGGATTAGAACTGAATACCGCGGGTAAGCGCTCCATCAATCAAAAGGTTAGCCCCGCTAATGCGGGACGACTTTGGTGAGGAAACGAAGACCACTCCGTGAGCAATCTCCTCCGGTGTTCCCATGCGATTGGTAGGGTTGAGGCCCATCGCAAAGCTGAACAGATCGGGGTTCCCCCCTTCAATGTTTTCCCAAACACCACCGGGGAAGTAGGTGTTTCCGGGCGAAACAGTATTCGCGCGGATTCCCTTCTCTGCCAGTGAGAGTGCCAAACCGGCCATATAGCCGATGATGGCGGTCTTGAAGGTGCCGTAAGGGCCCGCAGCAAAGTCTGCTTCGCGCCCTGACACACTGGAAATTGCTAGCAGCGACTTGATGTCACTCTTTTCCAGGTAAGGGATGACGGCCTTGCACATGTTGACTGTTCCCATGAGGTCAACTCGGAACGAAGTGTCCCAGTTTTCGTCCTCATCGGGAATAGCCAGTGCGCTGACATTGGCAACAGCCATGTCGATTCCACCAAATTCCTTGGCGGAGTCGTCAACCCACTTGCGCAACGCCTTGGCATCGCCAACATCGAGCGCGGTGCCCTTGGCCTTGACACCTTTTGCCTGCAGCGCTTTTTCGGTCGAAGCGACCTCATCGGCATTGCGAGCGCAAAAGGCTACATTGGCGCCTTCATCAGCAAAGGTTTCTGCGATTGCTCGCCCGATTCCTTTAGTACCCCCGGTAACGAGGGCCACTTTTCCTTTGATTCCCAGATCCATAGCTAGGTTCCCTTTCTAGGACTTACGAAACGGAGCGCCTAGAGGAAGGACCTCTTTGCCCCACATTTCATTGAGGAGGACGGCAAACGCCATATACATGGCGAGTCCACCGGTGATAATTCCCTCAACGCCACCGAAGAGGCTCAACGCCGCGTTACCGGTGAGTGCACCAACTCCGAGCGAACCCAGGAGCACCACCGTCAGCATCAGGATGATCGTCAGCACGCGAGGTGCCACTGTGGACGCAAACACGAGGAACAGGGTGAAAATCATCCAGAGGATGAGGTACCAGCCCACCGAAGCGGCGTCAACGGTCCACCACTCACGAAATACCCCGAAATTCATGAAGCCAAAGGTCAGCCACAGGAAGGAATACCCTCCAAAGGCGACCACGCCAAAGGTGTCTCCCTGCTTGTAAAGCATCGAGGCAACCAGTGTTTGAGCCGCACCACCAAAGAACAGTGCCATGGCGATTATCATTCCGTCAAAGGGCACCAACCCGCTATTGATAAGGCTGAGTAGCACCGTAGACATTCCGTATCCGAGCAGTCCGAGAACTGCGGGATTTGCTTGTTTTTCCATGAAACAGGACCTCCTTGTCCGTACATTGTCGTGCCAAGCCGGCGGCTTAGCACGTGTTAACCGCTTACTTCACCGATTTGGCGAGTTCGCGGAGCCTGGCGTGCATTCCTTCAAAAGCTGTGGCCTTAGGCAATATTCCCTTGGGTATTTTGGTCACGACCGAGTAGTTGGTATCCACACAATTAGCAATAGGGGCGAGGGTGACCTGGGTCACGAGTTGGTAGGCGTCCATATAGTGCAGTCCCAGGATGTCTCCCAGCCAATGAATCATCTCCACTTGTGATATTCGCCAGGCATCTTCCATCGGTCGAGAAGAACCCACGACCATCCAGTAGTCATCGCTTTCGAGTCGCGGCCACAAAGGCGCGTGCCCCTTGATGAGTTCGACCAGAATGACGGAGTTCATGGCCCCTTCGACCGCGGTGCCACAGGACTCTCCTTCTCCCTGGCGATAGTGACCGTCACCGATAGAGAACATTGCGCCCTCAACATTGACACCCAGATATATCGTGGTGCCCACTTTCACCTCGGGAGAATCCATATTTCCTCCGAAACGCTCGGGCACAAGACTGGTGCGCACCTCATTAGCTGGGGGCGCGACGCCGACTGTTCCCAACATCGTTTCGATCGGAAGAGCAAACTCTTGGTTACCAAAACGAGCCTGGAACCCCACTTGGTTTTTGGCCTTATCCACGTGGTAAATCCATGTTGCCTCCGGCAGGGAATCATGCAACATCGCTGTTCGATCTGTCGCCGAAAGGCCACCAAAGAATGGGATCGTGGATGAGGCGCCAAAGTCGCGCGCCGGTTCTAGATCAACAATGTGAAGCACGAGGGTGTCCCCTGGCTCTGCGCCCTCGACATAGAACGGGCCAGTTTGAGGGTTGACATAGCGAATGTCAATTTTCTCGCTAGGCATGTCATCAACGCTGGTCAACGCGAAATTGAACGCATCTTCAGACCACAGCCGCATCACGCTGCCGGGTTTGACGTTCATTACGGGTTTCACACCACCAAAGGTGTAGGCGTACTGGTTGCGCTCAGGCCGGAAGACAATTTCCTCCATCATTACTTTCCCTCCCTCGTTGCTGTCCGCAGTGGGACCAGCTCTTGTAGTTGCGTAACGTGTCTCGGTGAAAGTTCCTCTAGGTGGCGCACACCAAGCAGTTGCATGGTCCTGGTTATCCCGGCCGTCAAAATCTCTAAAGCCCGGACTACTCCTGCTTGTCCCCCCGCCATCAAGCCATAGAGGTAGGCCCGCCCGATCATGGTGGATCGTGCCCCCATGGCAACGGCGGCGACCACGTCAGCTCCCGACATAATCCCAGTGTCGAGCAAAATCTCCAGATCTTTTCCCACCTCTTTGCTGACATCGGGAAGCAAGTGAAAAGGAATCGGGGCCCGATCTAGCTGTCGGCCGCCATGGTTGGAGAGCACAATGCCATCAACCCCGTACCCCACCATGGCCTTTGCGTCGTCTAAGGATTGGATTCCCTTAATGACGAGCTTTCCTGGCCATTCGCTCCGAATCCATTTCAAGTCCTCAAAAGTCACCGTGGGATCAAACATTTGGTCGATGAGTTCCCCCACCGTGCTGCCCCAAGAATTCAGCGATGCGAACTCCAGCGGTGGCGTGGTGAGAAAGTTAATCCACCACTCCGGCCTGGGCAAAGCGTTGAGAATAGTCTTGCCGGTCAAAGCGGGAGGAATGGACATACCGTTTCGCTTATCTCGCAGTCGAGCACCCGCTACCGGAACATCCACCGTCACCACGAGCGTGTCGTACCCGGCATCGCGAGCACGATGGACAAGTCCGAGAGACTGCTCGCGGTTGGTCCAGAGATAGAGCTGAAACCATCGACGCCCAGCCGGTGCGACAAGCGCAACCTCCTCGACCGAGGCCGTCCCCATAGTCGAGAGGGTGAAGGGAATCCCAAACTGTGCCGCCGCGGAGGCTCCAGCTATTTCTCCTTCAGTGTGCATCATGCGGGTGAATCCTGTTGGCGCGATAGCCAGGGGATAGCTACTCTCGCCGCCGAGTACATCCCAAGCGGTCTGAACCTGGGAGACATCCCGCAAAATATTCGGATGGAATTCGATGTTGCGAAAAGCGCCTCGAGCGCGGTCTAGAGAGATTTCTTCTTCAGCAGCGCCGTCGGTGTAATCAAAAGGCGCCTGAGGGGTTCTCTTCTTTGCGATGGCTCGCAAATCGCTGATAGTGAGGGCTTTGTCTAGACGGCGCTTAGTCCCATCGAATTCATAGCGCTTGAATTTGAGCAGGGGCGCGAGATCTTTGGGGCGGGGAATCCGACGCTGGACCATGCAACCTCACAAATATAGATTTGAAGAGAAGTATACATACTTGGGGCAGGTTCAGTACTCTTTAATTACTGAGCAGTAGCCCACCCGTTTGCAAGCCGCCCATCCGAGGACATCACCATGGTCATTCTTGTCGCTGATAGCCCAAAACACGGCTCGGGAGAGATCTACCGGTTACTGCGCCGCAGGGTCCTAGAGGGAGGCTTGCCTCCAGCTACCAAAGTAAACATTCAGCACCTGGCTACCGAGCTCAACACCTCCGCGACTCCAGTGCGGGAAGCTCTCCGCCAGCTCCAAGGCGACGGTCTCCTTCTTGCGACATCCCAAAAGGGCTACGCCACCACCGACGTTCTCGATCGGGCGGGGGTTAAATCTCTCTTCGAGTTCCGCCTTCTTATCGAACCCTGGGCAGCGAGTGTGGCTGCGACCGATTCGCTCCGTAACCCAGCACGTGAACTCGAGCGCGAGCTCAAAGCTTTTAATCCTGCTATGGATTCCGTGCGGCATGCGATGATCTATCACGACAGCCGATTCCATGGCAGAATTCTCGCTGCCTCCGAGAATTCTCTCGTCATTGACGCCTACGAAAAGTCACACTGTCATCTACATCTATTTCGGATGATCGGCGAACACTGGGATTGGAGGGCTTCCTTGACCCAACATCAAGAAATTCAGTCCGCCATCGCTCGAGCCGATGCAACGGGGGCAGAGGAGGCAATGCGCAGCCACCTTCAGCACGCTTATGAAGGATTCATGTCTGAGTTAGAACCCCTTGCCGAGTCTAAGGAAAAACTTCGGGAGCCTAGTTCCCCAAGGATAATTTCCAAGAAAAGCTAGCCGCTTCGCTATGAGGCGGCCACACCGCGGGACAGAAGTAGCGGCCGAAAGGGTGCCATGAACAGCGGAGGGGGCGCCTGCCCTAGGACCTCGGGGGGCGGCTGGAAGAGTTCTTGATGGTGGTAGTGGAATCGCAGCCCGTCAAACATGTTGCTGGCGCATACTCCGGTGCTCACGCCCGAACTAGTCGGCATGCTCACCTATGACCAACGACTAGGCGCCGCCGCCACGCAAGCAGGGATCAAGGCTTATTCCCCCGCCTAGCCCGGACCGAGGTGGGGTGAAGTCAGATAATTATGTACTCCAATCTGTACATAATTGAGAGTCTGAGCGAATGAGTACCGTGGGCATCAACGGCATCGGCGAAACTCGAGCCAACCTGTCGCAGCTTGTCCGGTTACTGGCGAAAGATCCACACCATCACCCCATCGTCATCGGCTCCCACCGCACCCCCCAAGCGATGCTGGTTCCCTTTGTTCAGGGCAGCAACGCTACATCGCGATCTACGGTGGACGAGCTCAGGGAGCAAGTCGCCCTTGTTCACAGGTTAACCACGGCACACAAACTTTCCGCAATCTCGGTTATCGGGCCCACAGCCAGAGGTGAATCCCGACACGATAGCGACGCGGACCTTCTGTTTACCCCCCTCACCCGAGGCGACACTGTTTGATGTGGTCGCCTGCGTGGAACAGCTGGAGATGGCACTGGGATTTCCCGTCACCCTCATCTCGCGAGCCAGTCTTGACCCCCAGGTGAATCAGTCCTTTTTTCAGGGCGAAATTCCGCCGACCCGGGGGCGCCAGACTGGCCTCTGTAGCTCGAATTTGTCTATGTCTTCGCTTCTAGACATCGTTATCTCAATGTTGTCAAGACCATTGAGCAACTTGTGTCGGGTGTGCTGGTTGATCTCAAACGGGGAACTCATTCCATTGAAAAGGACAGACTGTGCCTCAAGGTCAACCGTTATTTCCGTTTCCGGGTGTTGACGGAGCTCCTCCCACAGTTTTTCCACAGTTTCCATAGAAACCTCGGCCAGAAGGAGTCCAGAATTTCCTGAGTTCCCTCGAAAAATATCAGCAAAGCTAGGGGCAATAACCGCCCGAATGCCGTAATCCTGGATGGCCCATACCGCGTGCTCCCGAGAAGACCCGCACCCAAAATTATCTCCCGCAACGAGGAGAGATACCCCCTGGAACTCGGGTCGGTTAAGAACGAACTCGGGGTCTTTCCGCCATTCGGCAAAAAAGCCGTCCTCGAACCCCGTTCTGGAAATTCTCTTCAGAAAATCTGAGGGGATAATCTGGTCGGTGTCGACGTTGGCCTGAGGGAGTGGCGCAGCCCTGCCTGTGTGTTGAGTGAACGCCTTCATACCACTGCTCCCTGATCCGCATTGTCAATATCCGAAGGCTCCGCAAGACGTCCCACAATCGAGGTGGCAGCTGCAACGGCAGGCGAAACGAGATGAGTTCTCCCGCCCGCGCCTTGCCGTCCCTCAAAATTTCGATTAGAAGTTGAGGCGCATCGCTCCCCCGGCATTAACTGGTCCGGATTCATGCCAAGGCACATCGAACAACCCGCGCCTCGCCATTCACCACCAGCGTTAAGGAAGACCTGATCCAACCCCTCTGCCTCAGCTTGGAGCTTCACCGCGACTGACCCGGGCACAACAAGTAACTTGATTGAAGCAGCTACTTTTCGTCCGTCCAAAATAGATGCAGCTTCTCTGAGATCTTCAATCCGACTATTCGTGCAGGAGCCAATAAAGACAGTGTCGACTTCAATCGACTTCATCAGCGTGCCGGGCTCAAGCGCCATATATTTCAGGGCTTTTTGGGCAGACTCCCGCTCAACGGCCTCCCTGAATTCACTGGGGTCAGGAACACTTGAGCTCAGGGGAACACCTTGAGCTGGGTTAGTCCCCCATGTAACGAAAGGCGTCATGACATTGGCATCGAGGACAATTTCGCGGTCGAACACCGCATCATCATCCGATCGCAAGGTTCTCCACTGGGTTACGGCCGCATCCCAATGAGAAGCCTTCGGTGCATACTCTCTTCCCTCGAGAAAGTCGAAAGTTTTCTGGTCAGGAGCAATCAATCCGGCTTTTGCGCCCCATTCGATGGACATATTGCAGATTGTCATCCGGCCTTCCATCGAGAGTGATTCAATCGCCTCCCCGCGATATTCCACGATATAGCCCTGCCCGCCACCAGTGCCCGCGTGAGCAATGAGGTTCAGCACGAGATCCTTCGCACTCACTCCTGGCGCTAACTCGCCGTTGACGGTAACCGCCATGGTTTTCGGCCTGAATTGGGGAAGAGTTTGGGTCGCTAGAACATGTTCAACTTCACTCGTACCAATTCCGAATGCAAGGGCACCAAATGCGCCGTGAGTTGCAGTGTGAGAGTCCCCGCACACGATTGTCATGCCTGGCTGCGTTATTCCCAGCTCTGGACCGATCACGTGGACAATTCCCTGCCTAGCTGTACCAAGCTTATGAATCTTGATCCCAAACTCCTCGACGTTTGCACGCAACGCTTCAATCTGCACACGAGAAACCTTGTCTGCAATTGGGGCATTGATATTCAGAGTTGGGACATTGTGATCTTCGGTTGCAAGGGTCAAGTCAGGTCTGCGAACCTTTCTCCCCGCTAACCGAAGCCCTTCGAATGCTTGTGGTGAAGAAACTTCGTGCACCAAGTGCATGTCTACATGCAACAGGTCGGGGCCCTCAGGCTCCGGTCGAACGACGTGCGTATCCCACAACTTCTGTGCAAGTGTCATCCCTGACAAGTCAACAACCCTTCTCTGCGCGGAATGTGAGAATCCCGTCAAAATTTTCTGTCACTCTTAGGCCGATTGCAGCTCAGGACTTTGGCGACGCCCTGACAATGGACAACCGGAGCTTCAGCCTGTGGCTATGCGGCCTATAGGCTGAACCTCCGGGGGTACTACCAGAGGGGAACTGGCTTTTTTGGAGCTTCCAAACCAGTCTCTGCCAGGGCATTCGCGAGAATTTCGTCCATCGGTGGGCCACTATTGAAAACAGGGAGCTCGTCGGGGCGCTTCGAGCCTAGTTCCGCTCGTAGGTTCTCCGTCGCGGCCTGGTTCACATTCCCGAACTCGTCGCAGACCACGCCATAGCCTGTCGCACCGTCCACAGTGACAAGGCCTCTAAGCACCTCGAGACCAACGAGCTCAGGATCCCGACGCAAGGCGTCACCCCAGCCGCCGCCTCCCCAGGTGATGTAGTGAAGTCGATCCCCCGGATACACATTCACATCGTGAATTTTGCTCTGGAGAACTTCGACTGTTCCATCGGCCCGCGTGAGGCGCTTAGTGCCTCGTGCTCCTGGTTCGCCACCGTTCACACCCCAGGGATAGGTCAACCATCGGTCATCGTGGATGGCGATTGTGCCAGGTTCGAGGAATCGATAAATGACCTCAACACCATTTCCACCCCGGTGGAAACCAGCCCCACCCGAGTCAGCGATGGTTTCCATTTTTTCGATGACCAACGGATAGTAGGACTCGAGATACTCGCAAGGAATATTGACGAATGACGGCCACAGCGAGTGTCCGTCGGGTCCATCTCCAATTGGCCTACCGGGGATTCCTCCGAAACCAATTGAATAAAGCTGGAACCATTCTCCCTTGTTCTTTCCTTGTGTGTAGGTCCCCGAATACATAAAGTGGGGGGAAGAGGAAAAACCAGCTGCGTTGAGCAGGTCTGGGTTGCCCTGGCCCAGAAGGCCTCCGAAGAGGTCAAAGATTCGGCCGACACCATGGTTTCGGGCGTTCAAGGCAGCCGGATACCGTGGCTGCCAGAATGAATCGTCCGGGATGATGACGTCAACGAGCGGGTAGAACCCATCGTTCCAGAGGATCTGAGGGTCCGCCACGGTAATCATGTAGATACCAAAAAACATCCTCACCAAGTTCTCGTTGATGAAGTAGTTGATGGGTCCCTCGGCTTGCGGTGCACTGCCTGAGAAGTCGAGGATTACCTTCTCGCCCTTGCGAGTCAACGACAACTTCAGGAGGTAGGGCCCGTTTCCTCGACCGTCATCATCGATGTAGTCTTCGAACGAAATTGTTTCGCCATCCTTGAAGACTTTGCTCAGGAGAACCTTCATAGCCCGATAGTTTCGTTCAAGTAGTGCATCCAGCGCAGAGTTGTATGTACTGGCGCCAAAACGGTCGCACATCTCCTGCACTCGCCTGCCCGCTGTTCGACATGCTGCGACCAATCCATTCAGATCGGCGCGATTCCACTCCGGCTTTCTGACCTGGTTGAGAATAATGAGCAGAGAATCATCCTGGAGAACCCCCTTTTTGTAAATTTTAATGGGAGGAATGACAATTCCATCTTCAAAGATTGTGCGGGCATCTGTTGGCATCGATGCCGGGGTCTTGCCTCCAACATCTGACATGTGGCCAAACTGAGAGGACCATCCAACAAGTGTCCCCTCGTGGAAAATTGGCATGACGACGAGCCAATCGTTGGCGTGACTAATTGCCGCACCACACGAATATGGATCTGAGGTCAGCAGTACGTCGCCCTCTTCGATATCCCCATCGAAGTTATCCAAAAAGTCAGGCACGGAAAGTCCAAATTGTCCAACGACCATCTTCCCTTCCCGGTTCGCAATGAGTGGAAATTCGTCGTGTTGCTCCCGAATGCCAGGGGAAAGCGCAGTTCTGAACAGAACTTCGTCCATTTCATAACGCGCGTTTCGCAACCCATTCTCGACCAAATCCATCGTGATGAGGTCTACGGGGACTGTTTCAAGAGCGGTTTTAGAGGTTTCAACTATGTGTGCCATGACTTAGCCTTTCGCTAATTACTTGGTTGGCTCAATGAGGAGGCTTCCCGAAGGATGCACGGTTGCTTCGTGGCCCTTGAGGACGAGGGTTGTCGAGTCCATCTCTGTAACAATCGCAGGGCCAACCACCACATTGCCCGCCTTAAGGAGGACTCGATCGTAGGTTTTCGCCTCGACCATCTTCCCTTCGACGTACACCTCAGTCTTTCCGTTGACGGCGTGTGACGAATCTGGACCACCGTCTGGGAGCTTCGGTGCTTTCACAGCCGGCCTTGGGCCATTTGCAGTGGCACGAATGGTCACGAGTTCCTGCTCGGCATTTAGCAAGAAGGAAAAGAGTTGTTGATGCTCTGCGTCGAACGCCGTGCTCAGTGCCTCAAGTCCGCCACCCTTGCCGTCAAATTTCGTTATATCAACCGCTATAGGAATCTCGAACCCTTGGCCGAAGTACCTCAGGTCAGCCGAATACGTAAGGACCTGGTCTTTTTTAGAAACACCCTCCCGGTCCAAGAGCGCTCTAGCCGATTCGCCAAGTTCTTCCAGCATTCCCTTCAATTCGTCGTCCGTCGTTTCGGAGAACTGGCGAATCACGGTTCGTGCCGATTCGTTCCGGAGATTTGTGGTGGCGTCACCGTAGGCGCACAAGACACCTGGTGACGGAGGAATGATAACGGGCCACGATCCAGTAAGGATTCCCAAGGCATTTGCGTGAAGAGGACCAGCCCCTCCAAACGCCACCAATGCAAAGTCCCGCGGGTCGAATCCTTGCTGGACTGAGACGAGTCGCAGAGCCCCCAGCATGTTCTCATTAACAATGTCAACTATTCCTTGGGCCGCGTCTTCAACGGTCGCTAATGAGGTCGCATCCGCAATAGTGCTTACTGCTTTGTGCGCCGCCTCACGGTCAAGAGAAATCTCTCCTCCTGCAAGCTCGGTGGGAAGGTGTCCTAGGACAATGTTCGCGTCTGTCACAGTCGGTTCTGTTCCACCTATCCCGTACGCGGCTGGTCCAGGACGAGCCCCGGCGCTCTGCGGGCCGACTCTCAGTGCGTGGGTTAGCTCGGGTACGTGAGCAATCGATCCTCCACCGGCTCCCACTGTCCTGACATCAACTGATGTTGCTCGAACCTTAAGGTCGCCGACAATGGTCTCTCGGCCAATTCGCGGCGTGAGATTTTGTACCAAGGCAACGTCGGTTGACGTGCCGCCCATGTCAACCGTTAGGAAGTCCTTGAAGCCCGTCTGCTCGGCAACCCATGCAGCGCCAGTTACACCTCCGGCAGGACCCGACAGCAATAGAGACACAGGGTTCGCCGACGCTGAATCACCTGCAACGAGTCCACCATCGCTTCGGAGAATAAATAGCTTCCCAGTCATTTGAGCTCCGGCGAGTTGCTTCTGGAGCTTCTCCACATACAAACGGACCTGGGGTTGGACGTATGCGTTGGCTACTGTAGTGATCGTTCGCTCGTATTCCAGAAGTTCTGGCAGAACCTCAGAAGACAGCGAAATTGCAATCCCGGGCAGAATTTCCTGCGCAATCTCTCGAATCCGAGCCTCGTGAGTCCCATTGGAGTACGAGTTAATGAGGCTCACTGACAACGCCTCGATTTCGCGGCCCTTGAGTTTCTCCAACTCTTTTCTCACGCTCTTTTCGTCCAGCTCGATGATGACGTCTCCTTGAGCGCTCATCCGCTCGACGACCTCTACGGTATTTTCCAAAGCGGCCAAAGGCTCTGGCTTGGGCCAAATAATCCATCCGGCCAAGCCACCCGGAACAAAGGAACGAGCGATTTGCAGAACCTGGCGAAAACCGTGGGTCGTTACTAGCCCGACCTTGGCGCCTTTACCCTCGAGGATGGCGTTCGTTGCAACTGTGGTTCCGTGAAGAACTTCGGAGATGTCGCTGAGGTTAATTCCTGCGGCGTCACAAACTTTCTCAATGCCACGAAGCATGCCTATCGATTGGTCTTCGGGAGTTGACGATGTCTTTGCGCGAAAGGTCTCGCCAGATTTCTCATTCATCAGGAGAACATCGGTGAATGTTCCGCCAACATCTACTCCAACTCGATAGCTCATTTGCTCTCCTCGTTGTTCAATGACTACGTATACAAATTATACTGCAATGGCTGGAGTCAAAAGTAGCGGCGCCAATGCCGTACGTCTGAGACACTACTGGCAGGGTTCGCAATTCTCCAAACTGATGGCCTCGTTCTGTATCGTTTTCTATTCGTGCACTCTGTTTTCGAACAGGGCAAGAAGAAGGCCGAGGAGGTTTTCAGCGGTTAGGTTTGGTACTCCATAGTTTCTAATCTGATCAAGGAGGATTCACATGGGGGGAGCACGGCTCGAGGGAAAGAAGGCACTCGTCACGGGAGGGGCGGGCGGAATCGGGCGAGCATGCGCAGCAGCACTTGTCTCGGCAGGGGCGACAGTTGTCCTCGCCGATCGCGACGCAAGTGCAACGGAGTCCGCTGCGCAAGAGCTGGACGCCCTGGGGTGGGTTGTTGATCTGGCTGACACTGCGTCGCTCCAAACAATGTCCCTCGACTTCGACATCGTTGTCAACAACGCAGGCTTCCAATCTGTTCACCCCGTTGAGGAATTTCCCCCAGAAACTTTTCGCGCGATGTGGTCGCTCATGGTAGAGGTTCCCTTCTTGCTCGCCCGTGCTTCACTTCCCCACATGTACTCTCGGGGCTACGGTCGAATTATCAATATCTCCTCGATACATGGCCTCAGAGCCTCCGCGTTTAAGTCTGGCTACGTCTCTGCCAAACACGGACTCGAGGGCCTGTCAAAAGTAATTGCCTTAGAGGGAGCAGAGCATGGCGTGACTAGTAATTGCATAAATCCTGGATACGTGCGGACTCCTTTGGTTGAAGACCAAATTGCCCAACAGTCACGGATACATGGAATCCCTGAGGAAGACGTCATTGCCAATATTTTATTGGCCAAAAATGCCATCAAGAGGCTGGTGGAACCCTCAGAGGTTGGGGCGCTAGCAGAATGGCTAACCCGTGAGGAAGCATCAATGATCACCGGCTCGTCGTACAACATTGACGGCGGCTGGTCGGCCTGAGCTGTATTTTGCCTATTTCACCTGGGATCCGCTAGCGGGCGGGCACCACTACTGAGCAATCGAGTTGTAGTGATCTAAGTCAACTAAGACGTTTAGTTCATCCAGGAGGACGATGCGTGACTCAGCGTTGCGAGCGTCACCCGAGCTCTTCAGTGTCGAAAAGAGTTGGGTCACCGACTGCATACCGAGCCTCAATGCCGAGGTTGGGAATACAACTAACCCAAACCCGAGGTCAGCAAACTCCTGCCCAGATAGCGCCGGCGTGAGCCCACTCTCGCTCATGTTGGCCATCAATGTCGACCCCGCAAGCTCCTTCCCAATACGCTCCAAATGCTCAATCGACTGAGGCGCATCAATAAACAAAACATCAGCCCCAACA
>Ga0115566_10000556_pt1 | contig 32318 bp, 31 predicted proteins | sample COGITO_mtgs_1204_3_FD_87173 | JGI IMG/M metagenome (GOLD analysis project Ga0115566, IMG submission 87173) | Pelagic marine microbial communities from North Sea - COGITO_mtgs_120405 | ecosystem: Environmental > Aquatic > Marine > Epipelagic | place: Germany:Helgoland, sampling site Kabeltonne...
AGATAGAAAAAGCACATATCATTGGTGCATCAATGGGAGGCATGATAACTCAATTGCTTGCACTTGATTACCCTGATCGCACTCTAACAATCACACCAATTATGTCTTCTCCGGGTATGGGAGATCCAGAACTCTCTAATATGACTCCTGCCCTCGTTATGGGATTACAAGAATCTGCTTTTATGGATGCCAAGGGCAATCATGCTGATTCGGTCACAAGGATTTACAGGGAACTTACAGGCTCTAGATTCCCTTTTAATGAAGAGAAATTTAGGGAAAAACTTATTCCAGTAATGGCTCATGGGCATAATCCTAACTGTAAACATGGAGATGCTGCAGGAGCCTCACCAAGCAGAAAACATAGACTCAATCAAATTTCTAAACCTACTTTAGTTATACACGGAACAGAAGATGCTATCCTTGGTTTAGATCATGGCATGGCCTTATATGAAAATATCCCTAACGCTAAGAAATTAATAATGGAAGGAGTGGGTCATGAAATTCCGGAAGAGCTTGCCGATGAAATAACGTCCACTATCATTGACCATCTAAAAGATTCTAGGAGCATTGCTTAAATAAAACTATCAAGTTATAATTTCTGTTTATATCAACTTATAAATGGTGTTTATATCAAAGCTCTAATCTCTTCAATTCCCAGTCGTTTGTCAGATAAATTAGCTTTATCTATGACAATGTTTTTTCGATTCGTTGCAGATACTTTTTTTGTTGATCGATATGGCCACCGCGCTGTTGTTCTTGAGACGGTAGCTGGTGTACCTGGAATGGTCGCAGGCGTTCTTATGCACTTCAAGAGTTTAAGGTCTATGAAAACGGGTTACGGAGAAGGCATAAGGGAAATGTTGGCAGAAGCAGAAAATGAGCGAATGCATCTTATGTTCTTTATAGAAATAACAAAACCGAACTATCTTGAAAGGCTTTTAGTCTTCATAGCTCAGGTTGTATTTGGTACCTTTTACCTCATTATGTATCTATTTTTTACACGAACGGCTCATAGAATGATTGGTTATTTTGAAGACGAGGCAGTCAAAAGCTATACTGAATACTTAACTATGGTAGAACAGGGAAAACTGGAAAACTTTCAAGCACCATTACTTGCCATCAACTACTACGACTTGGATCGTAACGCCAAACTTTCAGACCTAATCAAAGCTGTTAGAAGTGATGAAGAGAAACATAGCAAAGTAAACCATGCATACGCGGACTTAATTTAATTAATTCTCTAAATTACTGCATACTCTTTTCTTCAAAAAACTAAGGTTTATCTTTACACTACCCTAGGATCAATACTGATTTTTATACTAGGAGAGCCATGGAACAAACTTTTGATTATATCGTCATAGGAGCTGGCAGCGCAGGTTGTGTACTTGCTAATAGACTGTCTGAAGATACTAAAGATACTGTGCTAAGTATCGAGGCCGGAGGAAAAGATAGGAATTTCTTTATACACATGCCATCTGGTTACTCTCAAATAGTTCCAACAAAAAGTAATTTAAATTATGGATATGAGACCGAACCTGAGGCTACTACCAATAACAGACCTTTATATTGGCCACGGGGTAAAGTTTGGGGGGGGTCGTCTTCGATTAACGCAATGGTTTATATCAGAGGTCATGCTTACGACTATGATTTATGGAGACAATTAGGCAATACAGGATGGTCATATGATGATGTCCTTCCTTACTTTAAAAAAGCCGAGAGTTTCCAAGGAGATGGCGATGAAGAATTTCATGGGTTCGACGGTCCACTGAGTGTAAAAAAATCTTCTAGGACTGATGATCCTTTATTAGATGTTTTCTTAGAGGCAGGCTCTCAAGCAGGATTTCCTCTAACAGATGACTTCAATGGTAAAGAACAAGAAGGTTTCTCTAGATATGAACACACCATGAAGGATACGAATTTTGGGCCTAGAAGATGGAGTTCTGCAAGAGCCTATCTTCATCCTGCTTTAAAAAGGCAAAATTTGTCTACTGAAACTAATGTCCAAGTAAACAGAATTCTCTTTGAAGGAAAAAAAGCCATAGGAGTCGAGTATTCTAAAAATGGTCAACTCTTCACTTGTAAATCTAATAAAGAGATTATTATTTCTGCTGGTGCCATTAACAGCCCCCAAATCTTAATGAATAGCGGGATAGGGGATGCCGAAGAATTAAATAAGCATGGAATAAATGTTGTACATGAGCTTAAAGGCGTGGGTAAGAATCTTCAAGATCATTACGGTGTTTTAAATTCATTCTATTCCACTCAACCAATAACTCTTCATAGATCCGCAGGACTGTTGAACACAGGAATTGCTGGTATCAGATATTTATTATTTGGAAATGGTGATGCAGCTTATCCACCTACAAGTGCAGGAGCTTTTTTCAAATCTAGTCCTGATAAAGATATACCTGATACTCAACTTCATTTCACAGCTATACAGACCCCTGATTTACATGGAAGAGAAGGGATTGATGATAAACATGGTTTTACTGCAGTTATTTATATCTGTAGACCTCAAAGCAGAGGTCACATAGCACTTAAGAGCTCAAATCCAAGTGATGCTCCTCTAATGTACCCGAATTATTTATCTGAAGAACAAGATATGATCGATACTAGGAATGCTTTGCGTGAAACTAGAAGAGTTTTTCATCAAAAAGCATTTGATCCTTTTAGAGGAGATCAAACTAAGCCTGGAAAAGATGTAGATGTAGACGATGATGCTCAGCTAGATGATTGGATAAGAGGAACTGGAGAAACACTCTATCATCCTGTTGGAACCTGTAAGATGGGTGATGATAATATGGCTGTTGTAAATGGGGATCTTAAAGTTCATGGAATTGAAGGTCTAAGGGTTGTTGATGCTTCCATTATGCCAACCCTCATAGGTGGAAACACAAATGCGCCAACTATTATGATTGCTGAAAAGGCAGCAGATTCTATTAGACAATCACGAACATAGCCTTAGAATAGGGCATCCCGGAGAGGTGGCTGAGTGGTTGAAAGCGCTCCCCTGCTAAGGGAGTATAGGGTAAACCCCTATCGAGGGTTCGAATCCCTCCCTCTCCGCCAGTTTCTATAAATATAAAAAGTAATACCCTTATCTTGTATTTCAGTTAAAATTTATTTTTGAAAGGAGTCTTTATGAAACTAAAAAACTTGTCTTTAATACTTGCAACAATTTTTCTAATAAGTTGCACCAACTCAAACGAAATAGAACTAAATAAAAAAATGGCTGGTGATTTTTTAGATTTAGCTTTATCAGAAAATCCAAAGTCAGCTCAACCTCTCACTCATGCTGAATTCACTTTTACTTTTATGGGTGAAACCGAGATATCGAATATCCCATTTGATAGAGATACATATTTTGATGACTGGATACCGAATGTGGTTGGAGCGTTATTGCCAAACGGCATTACTCTAGCTACAACAGATATGATTGCCGATGCAAATGGTGTGGCTGTAATTATGGAAGGAGATGCCGAAGGTATTAATGGTGAATACGACAATAAATATGTGTTTGTTTACAAATTTAAAGATGGAAAAATTCTTTCTATAAATGAATATAACAGCGATCTATTAGTTGCAACTAGACTATATAAAAATAAATTAGTCTCATTGGATTAATTAATCTACTTTTAGGAGAAATCATGAATATAACTACTTTCAACTCAAGTAAATTATTATTAGCCTTTTTAATCATATTCAGTATTTCATGCTCTTCTGACAAAGAGAGTGTATCCAGTGAGAAATCTTCTTGGAGCATGTCTGATGGGATTGAGTTCCCAAAAGATCGCCCTCTTGCTAGAGCAGAAGATGGAGTCATGCTATCCAATGGTACCTTAATAGTTGCAGATCAAAGGTATGGTCTAGCAAAAATCAATAGCTCTGGACAGGTTGAACCTTTTGGTAACTTCGAGTCATTAGGATATGAGCACAATCCACCTAAAGTAGAGTCTGGCCCAAACGGAGTTCACCTAACTCCTGACGAGCAATACGTGATAACTGCTGATGTTTTTTCAGGAAAAATTTATAAGTCCTCAATAGAAAAAAATTCAACCGAGATAATTTATTCTCATGAATTTGGAGTTAATACAGCAATACAAGATTCAACGGGAGCAGTTTGGTTTACTCAGTCTACTGAAAATAAAAATGAAGAGAGACTTTTTGGAGCATTAGATAAAAGAATTCCTGATGGGGCCCTGTACCGCATTCCTCATAATGATGAAAGTTCTTCACAGATGCCTGAATTAGTTCTTGAAGGATTGAACTTTGCTAATGGTTTCTACATTGATGAAGATAAAAACAAGCTTTACCTCTCTGAGATGATGAGCAATAGGGTTTTAGCATTTGATGTAGATACATCTTCTGGATCTCTTTCAAATCAAACTACTTTGGCAATAATTCCTACTCCTGACAACATGGAACTAAATAATGATGGTCATCTCTGGGTAGCTTCTCCTTTATCCAATCAAATTTATGCAATTGATATAGAAAATGGAGATTCTTATGTAGTATTCGATGCGCAAACACCAATTGGTCAAAAGAATTTGCAAGAAGGTATAAAACGTATAGAAATTGGAAATGGGTTTTCGGACTTACTTTCACCAGAACTAACTGGAGATATGCCTGGTTTACTAACTGGCATGATAATTGGAGAGGCAAATCAACCTTTTTATGTTGCAAACTTAGGCCCTGCTTTAATAGAGGTTTCACCTAAATAGAGGTCATTATTACCGAGAACTTATTCCTTTAGCCAGCCAGGTTTGTCATTATTGATTTTTTATAACTATTTGAATGAATATAGATAAGGAAAGAATTCAAGAAATTATAGAAATTTTTTCTCCAGGCGCTGATTTGATGAACTTCAAGAGACTTGAAGGAGGGGTGTCATCAGACGTTTTTCAGATAGAAATAGAATTAGAAAAGACCCTCAAGAAGCTGGTTTTGCGTTCAGAAGGAGGTCCTCCTGCTGAAAATACAATTAAGACTGAGTTCGAGTTATTAAAAATACTTCACGAAACAGAAATACCCTGCGCCGAGCCTTTATTTTTAGATACTAGCCGTAAGATCCTTGATAAGGAATTTATGCTGATGTCACATCTCGAAGGGAGTATTGATATACCGGATAGAAACAATTTATCTTCCATAAAAGAAATTGCAAGAAACTTAAGATGCATTCATGAAACTAATACTAGTTTTTTACCAAATCTCCCTCTAAGAATAGATCCGTTAGAAGATTTATTTGATTATCTGCCTCATGGTAAAAATGGAGATAAACTAAAGAAATTTTTATCGACTAAGAATAATACTGAATACAAGGGAACCAGGGTATTTTTACATGGAGATTATTGGCCAGGGAATATACTTTGGAAGCAAAAAAAAATAACAGGAATAGTTGATTGGGAATACGCAGCAATCGGCGATCCATTTTCTGATTTGGCAGTTACTTCCCTAGAATTAAGATACGAATATGGAGTAAGGGGTATGGAGGAATTACTAGAAATATATTCTAGCTTCTTGCCAATTGACAGGTTGCGTTACTCTTTATGGCTTATTTTTGTTGCTTCCTCCACACTATATTTTATTCATGAATGGAAACTTACAAAAGATAGAGAGTTCTCAATGAAAAAAGAAGCCATGGCCACAATTGAAGAAGAATCTTATTTTCTTTTAAATTCATAAAGATTAATTGCAAATATTGTGAGTGTCGTTAGTATTAAATTATGACAAATACAGCTATTTTTGGAAAAAAAGGTTCTATCGCTAAGATAGACACAGACTCTCTAGAAGCTTTATGGGTTTCAAATCTTTCGAAAAACTACAAACCAACCAATATTTCGAATTATAAGAACTTTATACTTGTTCAGTCTTCATCTACTTGGGGTTCTCATAATATAGATTGCTTTGATATAGAAGGTAAGACTCTTTGGTCAAAAAGCATAGATAGCGGAATCTCTCCTTTAAACGATAAAGATTATTTTTATTATTGTGGTTTTACAGATAAAAATATACATAAAGTATCTTGGAAAACTGGAGAAGTTATCTTTTCAGTTAAACCAGAGGGCTGGTTTAAAACTTATAAACTCCTGCTTGCTAACAATAAACTTTTAGCAATTTCTAAGAAAGATGTTCTCTTAATCGACAAAGATAATGGAGAGATAAATTCAAGCGAGGCACTCAACCAATTCCTTAATCCCAAAAAAATAACCTCAACACTTGGAGATGGAGAAATGTTTATCTCTTCTATTTCATCTGAATCAGGGGGAGCTGATGGAAGCGTTGGTTTTGTTGGTGGAGATGGGGGAGGTTCTGGTGGTGAGTAAAATTTAATTAAATATTAACAACAACATAAATGGAGAAATTAAAATGAGTCAATCTCAAGAAGTTAATCACGAAAAATTAATGAACCTTTTTGGTAATGTGTTTTCACATATATCAGGTGCGGTCGGCCTAATGATGTCCTATCTAGGAGACCAAACAGGACTGTATGCAAAGATAGAAGAATTGGGGTCTTGCTCGGCCAAGACATTAGCCGAAGCTACAGACATGGATGAAAGATATCTTCAAGAGTGGTTATCTTCTAATGCAGCTCATGGATATATTACCTATGATGGAGATTCCAAAGAGTTTAGCTTAAGTCCTGAACAGGCTATTGTTTTCTGCCGCGAAGGAGAACCTCAATGCCTTCAAGGATTAATCCAAGGGGTTATAGGACAAATAGCCAAAGAGGATGTTGCGTTAGATGTATTCAAGACTGGAAGAGGTAGGCCTTGGGGCGAGCATCATGCTTGTTGTTTTTGCGGAACCGACAGATTCTTCAGACCGGCTTACGTCAGTCACCTTGTCGATGAGTGGATACCATCTATCAGTGGAGCGGAAGAAAAACTAAAAACAGGAGGAAGAGTAGCGGACATAGGTTGTGGACTAGGCTCGACCACTATCCTTATGGCAGAAACTTATCCAAATTCTCATATTTATGGATATGACTTTCACGAGCCTTCTATAAAAGAAGCGCAAGATAGGGCAACAGAGAAAGGACTTACCAACATTACTTTTAAAGTTGCAGATTCCAAAGAAATCCCAGATGGTGATTTTGACTTGGCATGTATATTCGATGCGCTGCATGATATGGGCGATCCAGTCGGAGTTGCTTCAGGTATTAAAAATATATTAAATGAAGAAGGTAGATTTATGCTGGTAGAGCCTTTTGCAGAGGATGATCTCAAGGATAATTTAAATCCATCATCTGCAATGATGTATGGTTTTTCAACGTTAGTATGTGTGCCGACTTCAAGAGCTCAAGAGGTTGCATTGTGTTTGGGCGCTCAGGCTGGCCCTAAAAGACTTACTGAAGTTTTAAATCAGTCAGGATTTGAAAAGGTTCGAATATCAGACTCAACTACTAATAATCTTGTTTTTGAGGCCCTTAAATAGATTCTTTAGTTTTTTTACACTTATCAAAAGCATAGACTGTAAAGAAAGAGTGATGGTATTCTTATTAACAAATTGGGGAGATTTTTTATGAAAAAATGTTTATCGCTATTATTTTTAACATTCTTTGGATTGAGCTTATATAGCGCACCTATATGCTTAATAAATCAAGAACTCAACAAAGATACTGCAAGTCAGTTAAGTCAATTTAGACAACAAACTACTGATACATGTTTGGCTTGTAATGATGATTCCTGCAAACTTAAAGCTTGGCCTGAGGAAAAGAAAGGTGATGAAGCTATTTGTAAATTATTATTTTGCACCCCTAGCTATGTTTCAAAATTTTTTGAAAAGCCTGACAATGTAAAGGCGGGTAAAACGAGAATAGAATTTACTTATTCAATCAATTCAAAAGGGAAAATTAAGGGTATTAAAGTTACCTCTGCAAAAGGAGCCATGAATGTAAGGGAATCTTATAAGTACCTTCAAAGTTTTACTTCAAAAACGCAATTTGACCCCCTTTTGGTGAATGGTACCGCTTCAAAAATTGAGGATATCGAGGGAGAGCATATAGCCTTTACTGGTAACTATGCTGATATGGAAAAAACCATGCCAGCAGGCCGTGGAATTTATAGAGAATAGTTTAATATCTAACTAGATGCTTAATCTTTCGAAGATTATTGATCAGGTAGGACTTGATCCATCTGACACTGATTATCAGGAACCTCTTGATATTTTAATAAGGTCAATCAATAAAGAGGCAGATCTAACTTTCCTAGGAAACCTTGCAGTTGAGTATCAAATTAAAGAACATCTAAGGAATCGGTCCTTGATATCTCAAGCCTATAACGATGTAAATTCTGAGAAAGTATCTCAACCTATTATAGTGATAGGACTGCCGAGATCTGGAACTACTTTTTTATTTAATTTACTTAGCAAAGATCTCGATAATAGAAGTCCATTATTTTGGGAAATGATGAAACCTCTTCCATTAGTTACCCCAAAATCATTTTCTGAGAAATCCAGGATATTGCGATCTGATTCTATTTTGTTCATTAAAGAAAAATTTATTCCACAATTAGATCATATTCATGCAATCAGATCGGAGAGTCCGGAAGAATGCTTGCTTATAAAAGTCTTTGCCTTACAAAGCATCTTTTATTTTTATATGGCAAATACTCCATCTTATCTTGAATATTTAATTAATGCAGATACCGGTATCAGTTACGACTGGCATTATAAGTTTCTTAAAATCCTTGAAAAGACACGCAAACCAAAAAGATGGCTGCTTAAAGATCCATCTCATTTGGGTAACCTAGAGGAAGTATTATATCGTTATCCTGATGCATGCTTCATTCATTTAAGTAGAGATCCATCAGAGACTCTACCATCAATTTGTAGTCTGACTTCTCAGGTTAGAAGAGGATTTTCAAAAAAGTTAAGTCCCAATGACCTTGGAAGGAAAACTTTAGACTTTTGGGCAAAATCTAATGATAAAAATGAATCACAGATATCGAAGATACCTGCTGAAAAATATCTCCAAGTTGAATACGATGATTTGTTAGAAGATCCAATTAACTTGATAAAAGATATATATAATAAATTTTCACTACCATTGAATGAGGTAACTCTAAATCAGATGATGAATTATGTTGAGACCGGGAAGCAAGAAACTAAAATTAAACACAACTATTCATTGCAAGATTATGGACTTGATAAGAAAGAAGTACATAATAAGTTAAATTTCCGTTAAACAAATATTGATATATGAAAATACTCGTGATGGGACTACCGGGCAGTGGTAAGACTTATTTATCAGAAAGACTGCAACCTTTATTGGAATCTGCTTGGTATAACGCAGATAAAGTAAGAACAATGGCTGGTGATTGGGACTTCAGCGAAGAGGGGAGATTAAGACAGAGCCTAAGAATGAAGTCAGTTGCTGACTTCGAATCTGCTCATAATAGAATAGTTATTTGTGATTTCGTGTGCCCCACAAAGGAGACTAGGAACATATTCGAAGCTGATATTACCATTTGGCTCGATACGATTGAAAAGGGAAGATTCGAAGACACAAATGCACTCTTTGAACCTCCACAACAAGTGGATTTTCATATCAAAGAATGGAATGATCACAACCACATAGATATAGCAGAGAGGATTAATAAAGATGTTTGATTGGAAGAAACCTACAGTTCAGATGCTTGGTAGATGGCAACCTTGGCATGATGGCCATCAAGAGTTATTTAAAAGATCTCTCAATAAGACCGGTCAAGTGATTATTCAAGTAAGAGATGTACATGGTGCTTCAGGAGGCGAAGGTCAGAATGATAACCCTTTTGATTGGGATGAGGTATGTAAGAATATTTCCGAAGGTCTTGCTAAAGATGGTTTCGAAAGGGGGGTTCACTATGAGATTATGATGGTGCCTAACATAGTAAATATTACCTATGGCAGGGGGGTTGGTTATGTTTTTGAAGAAGAGACCTTTGAGGAATCTGTTACAGACATCAGCGCAACTAAGATTAGGAAGAAAATGAGAGAAGAGGGCGACTTAAAGTAATCAATGAAAATCTGCGTAAGTGAATTTACCTTTAAAGCTTTTGAAGAACTTTTAACAGATAGTTTCATAAATGATGAGTTTATTCTAATAGATTCCGAGTCTAATATTGTTCACGGAGAAGGGAAACCAGATATTGCTTTAGTGTCTTATGAGCTAATGTTCAAGGCATTAAAATCTGAAGTTTTCTTTAGTAAGTATCTATCGTTAATTGATGGATGCTCATATGTTCAGGGATCTTGGGCTGGTATTGAAACCACTCAGGCAAAAGCATTAATTAGTCATTCAAAGAATTTTTCTCATGGAGGGGGAATTCACGCCATACCAATAGCCACCTATGTGTTTGCTCAAATCTTAAGGTCAGTAAAATCAATAGATGCCCATATAAAAATGCAAAACCAAAAGGAATGGAAGCAGATGATGTCTGTTGGAGAGTTAACTGATCTGTCTATAGGAATCACCGGATTTGGTGGGATTGGTCAAGAAGTTGCACGCTTAGCTAAGTCATTTCGAATGAATGTTTACGCTACGAAAAGAACTCCTGTTCTCTCGGACAATCTAGATAGATTATTCAAGCCCAGCGAATTAAATGAAATGCTTACAAAATGCGATTTTGTAGTTAACTGCCTTCCTTCTACACCCGATACCCATAAAGTTTTTTCAGATGCACAATTTAAAGCTATGAAGCCTTCTGCAATGTTTATTAATGTGGGACGAGGAGAATCAGTTGATGAAGAAAGTCTTGCACAAGCCCTTAAAGAACAAGAAATTTTGTGTGCAGCTTTAGATACTACAGATCCGGAACCGCTCAATGCAACATCTCCACTCTGGACTTTAGAAAATTGTTACATTACACCTCACGATTCTGCTTGGGGACCAAGAGCACCATTGCGTGCAATAGAGCTTTTTATAGACAATTACAAAAGGTTCCGTAAGGGTGAAAAATTAATTAATCAGGTATAAAAAAGGCCGCTAAAGCGGCCTTTTTTAATAAAGCAACTTAGCTTGTGAACCCTACGACGGCTTTTACTTCAAGGAATTCTTCAAACCCGAATAGACCCCATTCCTTTCCATTCCCAGATTGTTTGTATCCTCCAAAAGGAGTTGTAAAGTCAGCACCAGCATTATTAATAGCGATACTTCCTGCTCTTATCCTGTTAGCTACCTGCTTAGCATGCTCAAGATCACCTGAAGATACATAGCCATAAAGACCATATTCAGTATCATTCGCGATCTCTATTGCTTCTTCTTCATCCTTATATGGAAGAATTGAAAGCACAGGACCAAAGATTTCTTCTCTCGCTATCGTCATGTCATTATTGACGTTAGCAAATACTGTTGGTCTAACAAAGTAACCCGCATTTAAGCCTTCAGGTTTACCTGGACCTCCAGAAACAAGTTCAGCACCTTCTTCAATACCTTTATCAATAAGACCTTGAATTTTATCGAACTGCACTTCGCTAACTACCGGACCTATTCCAGTATCTTCTGCAAAAGGATCTCCAACTTTAGTCGCTTCAGCAGCTTTTCTAGCGATCTCTTTCGCTTCATCATGCCTAGACTCAGGAACCAACATTCTGGTAGGTGCATTACAAGACTGCCCACTATTATTGAAACAGTGTCTAGCACCCCCAGTAATAGCTGACTCAAAATCAGCATCATCAAGAATGATATTTGCAGATTTTCCACCTAGTTCTTGTGCAACACGCTTTACTGTATCAGCCGCGCCTTTAGCAACAGCAATCCCTGCTCTTGTTGAACCTGTAAAGGACATCATATCGATTCCAGGGTGGCAAGACATAGCTTCACCTACTGACGGTCCATCTCCATTAACTAGATTAAATACACCTGCAGGTACTCCAGCTTCATGAAGAACTTCAGCAAATATAATTGCATTTAGAGGAGCCATCTCCGTTGGCTTGAGGATCATTGTGCATCCTGCTGCTAATGCAGGAGCAACCTTGCAAGAAATTTGATTTATAGGCCAGTTCCATGGAGTAATCATTCCCACAACCCCAATAGGCTCTCTTCTCAAAACGGTTTTTCCTCTTGTTTCTTCCCACTCAAAGCCTTGAAGTATTTCTATTGCTTGCGCAAAATGACCTAAACCAGTCGCAGCTTGTGCAGCTTTAGACAGTGATAAAGGGGCTCCCATTTCCATCGAAATGGTTTCTGCAATTTCGTCATATCTAGTTTGATAGACTTCTACAATTTTTCCTAATAAAGCTAATCTTTCTTCTACAGTAGTTTGACTAAAGGTATTAAATGCCTTTGAAGCTGCTTTGACAGCATTATCTACATCAGCTGCTGATCCCATGGCTATCTTTCCAATGACTTCTTCAGTCGCTGGGTTCAACACATCTAACATGGTGCTTCCTTCTGCAGGATTAACCCATTGTCCATCTATATAAAATTGTTCATAAGTTTTCATCTTTACTCTCCGTATATTTGACTAGTAAGTATATCTTAGGATCTAGCAAAGTTAAGCTAAATTTAGATAAGTTTATCTTTTATTAGACTGGCTTGTAATTGGCCTTGTATTCGATCTGCCCACAAAGAAATATACCTTCGCGTTTCTCTAGGATCAATAATCTCATGAACTGAAAAGGCTTCAGCACGCGGAAAAGGATTTTGGTTTTTGGCCATTTTTTCCTCAAGTTCTTTTCTTTTTGCTTCTGGATTAGCCGCTTGAGCAATTTCCTTCTTAAATGCTACTGCAACGCCGCCTTCTAGAGGTAATGGTCCAGACTCAGCTGAAGGCCAAGCTAAGACATATCCATCAGGTCCATAGTGAGCAGCAGCAGCAACCCCAAAAGATTTTCTAATCATAACCGTTGTCCAAGGAACGGTAGATTCTGTAGTGGCGAGAACTGCCTCTGTGCCATGCAGTATTGTTCCAGCTTTTTCAGCATCAGGGCCAATCAAAAACCCTGGTTCATCAACCAAACTGACTATAGGTATATTAAAAGTGTCACATAATCTAATAAAGCGACTAGTTTTTTGAGCACCCTCAGCAGACATTGAGCCTGCATAAAAGTTAGAGTCATTGGCAAAGATTGCCACTGAGTAGCCATTGATCCTAGCAAAACCGGTAATAATTCCTCGCCCAAAGAATTTAGTCATTTCAAAGAAGGAATCTTGATCAAAGATTAAATTAACGACATCTCTCATTTCATAAGATTTCTTTCTATCTTTAGGAATTATTGAAATTAAAGATTCTTCTTGTCTGTCAAAAGGATCGGGAGTTTCAATCCTTTCGGGTAATTCATATTTGTTCTGAGGAAAAAAAGAAAGAAAAGTTTTTATTTGTAAAAAAGCATCTTCTTCTGATGTTGCAACATTATCCGTAACACCATTCAGTTTATGTACTTCTGAACCGCCCAATTCTTCTTTGGTCATTTGTTTACCAAAAGCCCTTTCTACAACAGCCGGACCAGCAACTAGGATTTGAGCTGTCTCTTTTGTCATGACTCTAAAGTGCGAGGCAACAAATCTTGCTGCAGGCATCCCTGCAACAGGACCAAGCGCCGCTGAGGCTACTGGAATTTCTTTCAAAGTATCTGCAATAGATTTAAATCTCGATCTTGAAAACACAGGATCTCCCCCGTATCCCCCAGATTTTTTTCCAGGTCCCGCCACAGAACCGCCACCACCTTCATGTAATCTTATAAGTGGCATCTTGTATTTCAGAGCAAGTTCTTCCGTGTAAACACTTTTTCGAAGTCCTGCGGGGTTAGGAGAACCTCCTTTTACAGTAAAATCTTCTCCTCCTACAACTACTCTTTTATTGTTAATTTTTCCAAAACCAAGAATAAAATTTGCTGGAGTTAATGATTCTAGTTTTCCTTCTTCATTAATTTCTGATCCTCCAGCGATCTCACCCTGTTCTTCAAAAGAGTTTTCATCTACAAGAAGATTTATTCTTTCTCTGAGGGTAAGTCTGCCCTTGGCATGTTGTAATTTAATGGCTTCTTTACCGCCCTGTAATTTTGCAAGCTTTCTTCTTTTCTTGAGTTCTGTTGTTTCTTTTTTCCAATTCATAATCTCTGGTGCCCCGTACAGGATTTGAACCTATGGCCTCTGGATTAGGAATCCAGCGCTCTATCCGACTGAGCTAACGGGGCTTTTTTATTATTTTAACAATTTAACCTTGATTTTAAATTTTCTTTGGTTATTATTTAAAAAGCACCGATTTGAACCAGATTGCGGGTGCTTTATAAATACTGCTAAATAGGATTCTTCTGATGTTGACCTGTTTAGCGAAAGCTGGCAGGTTTTTTTTTAGGAGAAAGTTATGAGTTACAAAGGTAAAAATATAGAGACAATCGCTCTTCATTCTGGATGGAGAGCTGATGAAACCACAGGATCGGTAGCGGTTCCCATTCACCAAACAACTAGTTATTTATTTGACAGTACTGAAAAGGCAGCGAGTCTGTTCTCGTTATCTGAACTAGGAAATATTTATACAAGGATCATGAATCCTACAACTGCCGTTTTGGAAGAGAGGATGGCAGCAATAGACGGTGGTGCTGCAGGTTTAGGCGTTGCCTCTGGGCAAACTGCATCAGCCTATTCCATTCAGAACTTGGCTAGAGCGGGGGACAATATAGTTTCTTCTTCTCATCTATATGGCGGTACTTATAATCAATTTAAAAATAATCTTTCTGAGATGGGTATCGAAGTGAGATTTGTTGATCCTACTGACCCTGAAAACTTTAAGCGAGCTACTGATGATAGAACGAGAGCTTACTTTGGAGAGACATTACCAAATCCAAGATTACAAGTTTTTCCAATTCAAGAAGTATCTGATATTGGAAGACCGCTTGGCATACCTTTAATTGTTGATAATACGGCTGCTCCAATTTTCTGCAGACCTTTTGATCATGGTGCTGCAGTTATAACTTATTCCACAACTAAATATATTGGTGGTCATGGAACTTCTATCGGTGGATTAATTATTGATGGAGGGAATTTTGATTGGGAAGAAGCAGGGCCTTCTAGGCAACCTGGCCTTAATACACCTGATCCATGTTACAACGGAGTGGTTTGGACGGAAGCTATCAAGCCGATGGGTCCTATAGCTTATATCATGAAAGCAAGAACAACACTCTTACGAGATTTAGGTGGAGCAATGAGCCCGTTTAATGCCTGGACATTTATTCAAGGTCTAGAAACTTTACCTCTAAGAATGAGAGAACATGGAACTAATGCTTTGAAGGTTGCTGAATATTTAGAAAATCATAAAAAAGTTTCTTCGGTAACTTATCCAGGAATCTCAAGCGGCATTGAGCGAGAAAGAGCAAATAAGTACCTCTCTGGTGGGTTCGGAGCATTAATTGGTTTTGAATTACCTGGTGGAGTAGACTCCGGCAAAAAATTTATTGATTCATTAGAGCTCTTATATCATGTTGCGAATATTGGTGACTCTAGATCTTTAGCCATTCATCCTGCATCTACCACACATAGCCAATTATCATCCGAAGAGCAGCTCTCCGCAGGAGTCACTCCGGGATATGTAAGGCTATCTATAGGTATTGAAAATATAGAAGATATTCTTGCTGATATAGATCAAGCAATCAATAAAGCTAGCTAGTTTTCTTGAATCTTAACCTCCCGTTAAGTAAATGTTCCTAGCATCCCCAGGTAGGAATTATTGAGAGCCAGACTTCATTTAGTCTGGCTTTTTATAGCTTAGTAGGATTTTCAGCTCCTGGATAGACGACTTCAGGATCAAAAACCTTTTCATTTTCTGTAAAATTTAATTTAACTTCGCCTTCATCAATTGAATCAATTGCTCTATAAAAACAAGATTTATAACCGACATGACAGCTTGCACCCAGACCTTCAATAGTGACTTTTAACCAAACTGAGTCCTGATCATCATCAATAAGTATTTCATCTACTCGATGGGTCATTCCGCTAGACTCACCTTTTTTCCATAAGACTTCTCTGCTGCGGCTCCAATAATGAGCTTCTCGAGTTGTAATAGTTTTATCCAAAGAGTCTTTGTTCATATAACCTACCATCAAGACCAATCCTGAATCAGTTTCTGTAACAACAACAGGTATCACTCCATCGTCATTAAATTTTGGTGCAAGAATATTTCCTTCTTCAACAAATTCAATAGATGAGCGTTCAGCAAAATTAATTTTTTCCACATTTTTTCCTTTAAGTCTCTTTATTTTATCAGAACTGATTTATTTGGAGTTAATATCCATCTAATTCAGTTATGACGGTTTTTTTTGGTAAAATAAGCTATATCAATGCTACCAAATTTAAAAGTAGAGAATTTATCGTGTGTTCGTTCGGACAAGGCAATTTTTGACGAAGTAAGTTTTGACGTTCTACCTGGCCAAAATATAGAGATTATTGGCTCAAACGGATCTGGTAAAACAACTTTATTGAGAACCCTTTTAGGTCTCATTACACAAGATAAGGGTGAAATTGTATGGCTCGATGATGCTGGTAAATATCATAACTACAGAACATTTGAATGTTTGTATCAAGGACATCAGCTCGGGATAAAAAATCTACTAACTGTTTTTGAAAATCTAAATATAACTAAACATGCAAAGGGTATGAGCCAAGAAGACATTTATAAGCACCTAGAGAGAGTTGGGTTAAGTAATGTTAACGAATTTGCTTCAAATATATCTGTTGGACAAAGAAAGAGAATAGCCATGGCCAAGTGGCTTCTAAAAGAGTTCAAGATTTATTTTATTGATGAACCTTTCTCTGCTCTAGATGATACGGCTACTCTTTTGATAGAAAAATTAATTAAAGAATTAAATGCTAAAGGGTGTTCGTTTGTTATAACTGGTCATAGACCGTCGGGCATAGAGGCTACTCGCGTAGAGATTTAATATGCATAGTTCTTTATTTGATTCATTATCAATAATCTTAAAACGAGACTTAATGATAGCGTTTAGACGTTCTTCAACTTATATAACGCCTTTAATATTCTTTCTTATAGTCGTTACTTTTTTCCCTTTAGCTCTCGGACCACAGGAAAGCTTATTAAGCTCCTTGGCTCCTGGTGTTATTTGGATAGCTGCTCTGCTTGCATCTTTGCTTGCAGTTGAAACGATATTTAGTGAAGATTTTAGAGATGGAACATTAGATGATTTTTTTATTTCACTTGAACCCTCCTTCATATTGGTTTTTGCGAAGGTGATGATTCATTGGCTTATCACTGGGTTGCCTATTTTGGTAGCTTCATCTATCGCTGCCATAATCTTATATCTTCCTTTGGATAGTTTTATTCCAATGTTATTGAGCTTACTACTTGGCACCTCATTTATGAGTTTATTGGGGGCTTTAGGAGCGGCGCTAGCTTTAGGTAAATCTGCAATATTGAGTGCAATTATTGTTTTACCTTTCTCGGTGCCAACCTTGTTAATGGGAACTTCCGTAATAACATCCTCTCTAAACAATCAAGATTTCAGCGGGTTCTTAATGATTATGGGAGCCATGTTAGCATTGGGTATACCCGGATTATGTTTATTAACTGTCGAGGCTTTGCTTTTAAATTATGAGTAAACTTTGGTTGATGATAAAAAAATGGCTTATAGAGATGGGGTCCCCACCTTTATTTTATAAATGGTCTACAAAGATTCTTCCTTGGTTGTTTATTTCAGCAATACTCATCTTAGGAATAGGATTATTTTGGGGATTGTTATTTGCCCCTACAGACTATAAACAAGGTGATGTCTACAGAATACTCTACATTCATGTTCCGTCAGCAATCTTAGGCCAATCTATTTTTATGTTTATGGCTTTTTGTGGATTCATTAATGTGATCTGGAGAGCAAAGATATCTGGAATGATGCTTAAATCTGCAGCTCCTATTGGGGTTAGTTTTACGCTCTTAGCTCTTGTAACAGGTTCTATATGGGGAAAACCAACTTGGGGAACCTGGTGGGTTTGGGATGCACGTTTGACATCTACTCTTATATTATTTTTTATCTACGCAGCTTTAATAGGTCTTCATTCAACAATAGATGATAAAACTAAGGCAGATAGAGCAGTTTCAATTCTATCTATTGTCGGTTTGGCCATAATCCCTGTTATTAAAAAATCAGTTGATTGGTGGCAAACTCTTCACCAACCTTCAACATTTACGATAACATCGTCGCCGAGTATGTCTCCTGATATGTATCAACCTCTTCTTCTATGTCTTATAGGTTTTTATCTATTTTTTGCACTTTTATTAACTCTTAATTTAAGGAATGAAATTCTTGAGCGTGAAAGAACTAAGAATTGGGTAAAACAATTATTGGGAGGCGTGGGTTAGGTGATGGAAAAATTGAACATTTTATTTTTAATGGATGGGAATGGACCATTTGTTTGGTCTTGTTTATTGTTATTAATTCTAATTCTCTTTTTTAATATCTTTTCTGCTCATAGAAAAAGACAGAAGATATTAAAGTCACTTACTAAAATATGAATCCTATTCGAAAACAAAGACTATATGCTTTAGTGGCTATTTTAATTGGTTCTTTACTGGCTACTTGGCTAGTTATCTCAGCTCTATCAGAGAATATGAATTTATTTTATTCACCCACTGAAATTAAAGTTGCAGAATTAAATGAAGATACTTTAATCAGAGCAGGAGGTATGGTTAAAACGGGCTCCATAATTAAAGATACCAATTCTCTAAATGTTGTTTTTACTGTCACGGACTATCAAAATGATTTAGAGATAAATTATGAAGGAATTTTGCCTGATCTATTTGCAGAAAATGCAGGGGTGGTAGTCAGAGGGAACCTCAATACTGATGGAAGTTTTAAAGCCATAGAAGTTCTTGCTAAGCATGATGAAAACTATATGCCCCCTGAAGTGGCTAAGCTTATGCAAGAAGATTCATGATACCTGAACTCGGCCATATTACATTGATCGCATACTTGGTGTTATGTCTTGTAGGCGGAATATTGCCTTTGGCGGCTATATTTTTTAATAAAGCAGCCTTAGAGATGCCTATAAAAAGAGTTACATCTCTTTTGTTTTCCCTCATAACGTTTTCTTTCCTAATTCTTATTTACTCTTTTCTTGTTGACGATTTTTCTGTCGCATATGTAGCTCAAAATTCAAATATTAATTTACCTTTTTATTTCAAATTTGCTGCAACTTGGGGTGCTCATGAGGGTTCACTGATCTTATGGATCCTGGCAATGAATGCATGGTTAATTAGTTTTATTTTCTTAACAAAATGCAAAAACACAGACTTTCTAAATACGGTATTTTCTATTTCTTGCCAGGTAATGTTCGCCTTCACCTTGTTTACCCTTCTAACCTCTAATCCATTTGAGAGAATATTGCCTATTCCTCCGTTAAATGGAGCCGATTTAAATCCCTCTCTACAGGATATTGCTTTTACAATTCATCCTCCCTTGCTTTACTTTGGATATTCAGGTCTTTTAATCCCTTTCGCTATTGCTGTAGCTGCAATGTTGTTTAATACAGATACAAAGGAATGGGCTTCATATTCTCGCCCTTGGACACTTTTATCCTGCAGTTTTTTAACTCTCGGTATAGCGCTTGGTAGTTGGTGGGCTTACTATGAATTGGGGTGGGGCGGATGGTGGTTCTGGGACCCTGTAGAAAATGCAGCCTTTGTGCCTTGGCTACTATCAGTGGCTTTATTTCATTCCTTGATAACCAGTCAAAGTAAAGGTGTATTCGGAAAGTGGTCTATTTTGCTTTCGATTTTAGCTTTCTCAACAAGTTTACTCGGTACCTTTTTAGTTCGATCAGGAATATTAACTTCCGTACACGCGTTTGCTCTCGATCCTGAAAGAGGCCTGTTTATTTTAGGCATCTTGGCTTTCTTTATAGTAGGAAGTTTAATCATTTATTCGATAAAAGATTTAAACCAAGATAATTCCGGGACCTATGAATTAAATTCAAAAGAATTTGGATTCTTATTAAATAATCTTCTGCTTGTTATTCTTGCCATCTCCATTCTATTTGGAACTATCTTTCCTCTCATATATGAAGCCATCACCGATGGAAAACAAATATCTGTAGGAGCACCTTATTTTGAAATAATTTTATTTCCTTTTGCTCTAGCTCTTGGCTTGCTTCAAGGCATAGCTCTATACCTGTCTTGGGGGTCTTCCTCTTCTTTTAGTTTTATACAAAGGGTTTTCTTGGAGTCTATCTCTGTCTTTGGTCTGATTTTACTAATCTTGTACATATTATTTGATAATCTTTATCTAACATCTTTCATCACTATATTTTTGGCATGCTGGATAGCTGCTGGCACCTTACAAGTCAGCAAAAAAAGAAATATTAATTACTGGAGCTTCTTAAAAAAGAGACTAGCTGTAACTTTTGCTCATGTCGGGATGGCTATTCTTGTTTTGGGAGTGGGAGTGGTATCAAGTTATTCATTAGAAAAAGAACTTATTTTAGCTCCAGGAGATAGTTTCGAGTTTGGTGATCAAATAGTTAGCTTCGAATCTGTAGAAGATACCTTAGGTCCTAACTACTTTTCAAAGTCTGCCAATATCTCTTTTAAAGATACCCAGAATGATACAAACGTCATTACAGAAAAAAGAACATATGTACCATCTGGTCAACTAACAACTGAAGCTGGAATCATTATGGAGCCGTTTCAAGATCTGTATATTTCAATGGGTGATAATCTAGAAGCTGATATTTGGTCTTTTAAGGTCCAAATTAAGCCTTTCATAAGATGGATTTGGCTAGGAGCTCTTTTAATAGCTATTGGAAGCATGTTGGCTGGTATAAAACAAATAAGAAGGGCATGAAAAAACTTTTAGATATACTGCCCTTAGTTATTTTCGTAACTTTAATAATTGTACTATTCTCTTTTTTATCTAATGAAGATGATCAGCTTGAAACCGCTCTCATAGACGAATCTTTTCCTGAATTTTCTTTAACTTCTTTGACTGATAAAACTAAGGTACTTACTAAAAGTGATATCTCAGAATTGCCTGCATTAATTAATGTATGGGCTACATGGTGTATCGCTTGCAAGGTAGAACATCCTTTTTTAATGCAACTCAAAGAAGAGTCAATACTTCCCATTTACGGTCTAAATTACAAAGATAATCGAAATAAAGCGATTGCTCTTTTGCAGGCGGATGGTAATCCTTTTGAGTTCTCAATATTTGATTTTGAAGGTAGGCTGGCTATAGATTTAGGAGTTTACGGCGCCCCCGAGACCTTTTTTATTGATAAGGCAGGCTTAATTCGGGTTAGGCATGTCGGAGTAATTGACGACAAAGTCTGGAAAGAAAAATTTGCAAAGTACCTTGATGAATAAGATTCTAATAATCATTTTTATTTGTTCCATTTCATTGGGTATTTTGAGCGAAGCCGAGCAAAAATTTACTTTTGATAAAGAAGCTTATTCTTTCGATAACATCGTTCAAGAAGAGCTTTTCTACTCACTTCTGGTCGAGCTTAGATGTCCAAAATGCCAAAGCTCTAATCTTTCAGGATCTAATTCTCCAATCTCTAATGATCTTAAGCGCGAAGTTTATGAATTAGTGATTAAAGAACAATCCGCTGAAGAAATAAAAGCTTATCTAGTTGAGAGATATGGCAATTTTATTATCTACAATCCACCGATCGAACCGGCCACTTATATTTTATGGTTTGGTCCTTTTCTTTTAATAATCCTGTCCCTAGGATCGATTATTCTTTACAGAAGGAAGCAAGCTTAGCTAAGCATATCTATGAACTATTTTATTTTCTTCTTCATAGTTTTCTTGCTCTTATACCTAACACTGACTAAAAGATCTGATTTTTTCAAATTTAATAAAAATATCATTACAGCTTTTTCTATTTCCTTACTGACAGTCGTTCTCTACCAGAATATTTCTGAAGGATCTTTTGAATCTTCACTCCAGAGAACATCTTTGGAATCTTTCTTGAGGGGGGGCATGGAAGACAGAGAAATATTTAGACAGGATGTAGAAGTTTTAGTGGGCATGATTATTGAGAAAGACAATACTGAAGCTGGAGAACTTTACATACTGGCAAGACAACTAAAAAATATAAATGAATTTGAGTTGGCGGGAAAAGTTTATCAAGATATCTACAACACCTATAAGGATGAGCTAGATGGAGATGTTATGGCAGAATATGCACAGACTCTATTTTTGAGCGGTGGAAGAAAATTCAATAATGATATTGATGAGATTATCAATTCTTCTCTTGAAAAGAATTCCTTAAACCCTTTAACTCTAACTTTAAAAGGCTTGTCTGAATTAGAGAAGGGCAATCCTAGTCTAACAATAGACTATTGGCAAAAAGCTCTACCTTTACTGAGTTCGAAGAAAGAAAAGGACGAATTAGTTGCCCTGATCGAAGTCGTAAAAAAAAGAAAAAATCAGTAGTTTCTAAAGTCCATATAGACTAGACTTTTATAGCTAATGAAAGTTGATTTTGTTTCTGTAATGCTTTCCTGGCAAGCATTGGATTCTTGCCCCCTAAAGGAACTGAAAAAATGAGACTCAACTCCATAAAACTTTCCGGTTTTAAATCTTTTGTTGATCCCACATCCGTAACTTTTCCCTCAAGTATGTCCTGCATTGTCGGTCCGAATGGCTGCGGAAAATCTAATGTGATTGATGCTGTTAGATGGGTTCTGGGTGAAAGTTCGGCTAAAAATCTAAGAAGCGATTCTATGACAGACGTTGTCTTTAATGGTTCTTCTTCACGAAAACCCGTCTCTAAAGCTTCTGTGGAACTTTTTTTCGATAACAAAGAAGGAAGAATTGGAGGAGAGTTTTCTAGTTATAGTGAAATATCTGTCAGAAGAAGTTTAGAGTTAGACGGTCAGTCCAACTATTATCTCAATGGTACAAGCTGCAGAAAAAAAGATATCACTGACGTGTTTCTTGGTACGGGTCTTGGACCAAGATCGTATGCAATTATTGAGCAAGGAATGATCTCTCAACTCGTAAGCGCAAAGCCAGAAGAGATGAGAGGATACATTGAAGAGGTAGCTGGAATATCTAGATATCTCGAGAGAAAAAAAGAGACAGAATCTAGAATCAAAAGAACTAAAGAAAACTTATCTAGGTTGGAAGATCTCAGAGAAGAGATTGCAAGACTGTTATTTAAGCTGCAAAGACAAGCAAAAGCAGCTGAGAAATATCACGAATTTCGAAAAGAAGAGACAACAGCACAATTGATGTTATTCGGTTCGCAATGGAGGGACGTATCAGAAGTTTTAAAAGCTAAGGAGAAAGAAGTAAAAGACCAAGAGCTAAAAGTTGAAGTGATAAATTCAGAAAAGAATACTTCTGATAGTGAGATTATAAAGCTAAGAGCTAATCAGATTGAGCTCCAGACTGCTTTAGACCAAGTTCAACAAGAATTTTATAGTTTCGGTGCAGATATTTCTCGAACGGAACAAGAGATCAGCTTAAAGAAAGATAGATTAAGTGAAATTGATGAAAAAATATCTACGAATAAGATGCAGGCTGACTCTAGGGCAAAAGAGATAGAAACCATTGTAAATAATAAAGTCACTGCCAAAGCTGAGCTGGAGAATATAGAAAGTGAATTACAGTCTCTCAAAGAAGGTACTGATGTAAATGAAAATAAAGCCGCATCAGAAAAAATTGAAGGCTCCTGGCTGGTTTTTATTACACAAACGAAGAATGTTATTTCAAACCTCATTGATTCAATTGAGGCTATAAAAGGGAAACTAACCAAACAGGAATCATTAGAAGATTCATTAGCCAATATTCAATCTCTACAAGCTGATCTTGAAAGTCTTTCCAAAGAACCTGATAGACTGACTAAAATAACCCAAGACTTCTTAGTTAATGCTTCAGAAGGTGCCAAGCAGCAAAGAATAAATCTTATTGATAAGACAGATAAATATGCAGAACTGCAGGCTAAACTTGCCTCTTTAAACTCAGAAGATTCTTATATCAATACAAAATTAGATGATTTGCAAAAAGAAAATTTTGACCTTGAAAAAGAATCTACTGAACTGAAAGATCCCATTAGTGAAATTCAGAAAAAATTGGATTCCCTTTTGTCCGATAGGCTCAAGGTAGAGGATAAACTTCTTCAATCTAGAAAGGCTATTGAGGAATGTAATGCCTCCATTCATAAAATAGAGAGAGAAAAAATAGAGAAGGAACAAGCTGCTATTGTTCTTAGAGAGCTCTTGGAAAATCTCAGACTTGAGAGACAGGCATCAAAAATTGAGCAGACTAACATTGAAAAGCAAGTAGAGGAACTCGGAGGTGATCTCACCAAGATAAAGGCTGATCTGCAAGATATTAAATCTGTTCAGGATTACGCATCTGAACTCGAATCTATAGAGCTGAAAATTTCTAGACTAGGAGCAATAAATCTTGCTGCTATGGAGGAATATGATCAGGAGTCAAAGAGAAAAGCATTACTAGATGAGCAACATAATGAATTAATAGAAGCTCTTGAGACATTAGAGAGGGCAATATCTAAAATTGATAAAGAAACTAGAACAACTTTTAAAGATACCTTTGATAAGTTAAATATAAGTTTGTCTCAATCTTTTCCGAAACTTTTTGGAGGCGGACATGCTGAATTGATAATGCTAGGAGAAGATTTATTAACTTGTGGAATAGGTATCTCCGCAAGACCGCCTGGAAAGAAGAACGCAAGCGTGTCTCAGCTATCAGGTGGAGAAAAAGCACTTACCGCAATAGCTACAGTTTTTGCTTTTTTTGAGTTAAATCCTGCTCCTTTTTGCTTATTAGACGAAGTCGATGCTCCTTTGGATGATCTAAACACAATGCGTTTCATTGACTTGGTTAATGAAATGTCTCAAAGAGTGCAGTTTGTTTATATCACTCATAATAAAATCTCAATGGAAAAAAGTAAGCATTTAATGGGTGTAACAATGCAAGAGCCTGGAGTATCAAGAATGGTTGCAGTTGACGTTGATCAAGCAGTAGAAATGGCAGCAAGTTGATATGTTTAATTTAGCAGAAATTCTCACTCTTCTTATTGGTTGTTTATTGGCATTAGTATTTATTGATGGTATCAGAAGAGCCTTAAGGATCAGGCAAAGTAAATTAAAGGTTGATCTAATTAACACTTCAGCAGATTCTAGTTCTGAAATAGATTTTGAAGAAGAATGGCTTCAGGGCTTCGAAGAAAAAAATGATACTGAAGAACTTATACCTGAAGCCGAAAATGAAGCAATTGAGCCCGATATAACACCTTTAATTAATTTGAGTATTATTCATCTTAATGACGATCAACATTCTGAATTTACAGAGACTTCTCTATCTCAGGCCTTAGTTTTTTATAATTTTGTTCTTGAGGATAAAGGTTTTTTTACAATTCTTGACTCTGACTCATCTCCAGCCTTTAGTATCTTAAATGGAAAAAATCCGGGTATATTTTCTGAGGGTATTTCTTCTAATGATATTGCCCTTGTATTGGACCCTAAGAATTTAGCTAATCCAATTGAGGCTTTTGAACTATTCGTTGAAGTGTCTCAAAGTCTTCAAGAAACGTTTCAATGTAATATCCTCGATGAGGATAGAAATTTTATGACGAAACAAATGATTGAACATATGAAACATGAATTTCATGAACATCAAAGGCAATTCCTTGCCTCTGCAAGTTAGTTCAGTCATTGATGCAATATTCCCCGGAGACCAAAGAAAGAGTTTTAGAGCTTCATAGGCTGATCAATCTTCATTCGCATAATTATCATTCCCTCGATGCTCCTGAAATTCTTGATCAAGAATATGATGCTTTATTCAATGAATTATTAGATCTTGAGTCTAAATATGAAGAATTAAGATATTCTTACTCTCCTTCGCAAAGGGTAGGTGCAAAACCATTAGAAGGTTTTCAGAAAGTAGAACATTTAGCACCAATGCTTTCTTTAGATAATGCATTTAATAATGACGACATGCTTGATTTTAATAAGCGTATCCTTGATAGATTGCTAGGAGAAGAACACGTCAGTTATTCCTGCGAGCCTAAACTTGATGGTATCGCTGTCAATTTATCATACAGAAAAGGTAATCTAGAAATAGCCACAACTAGAGGAGATGGTAAGGTCGGAGAAGATATCACTCACAATATTAAAACTCTTAATTCGATACCTCTCTCATTCTTAGACACAGAGAAAGGTTTTCCTGAATTCATAGAAATTAGAGGTGAAGCTTTCATCGCTAAAGAAGATTTTCTTAGCGCTAATAAGCTAGCTGAACAGGCTGGTGAAAAAACTTTTGCGAATCCTAGAAATGCAGCGGCAGGAAGTCTTAGACAGCTTGATCCTTCAATCGCTGCCTCAAGACCATTAAATTTCTTTGCTCATGGCATTGGGTATATTGAAATAGGTGATTTTCAACTCCCTTACACTCAATCTGATTTATTAAAACTTTATAATTCATGGGGACTACCAGTAAATCCAATAACTGCTGTTGCTTCCAGTATTGAAGAGTGCAAAGATTTTTTTCAAAATATTACAAATAAAAGAAATACCCTTCCTTATGAAATCGATGGAGTGGTATTCAAGGTGAATGACTTAAGCAAACAACGCACTCTTGGTCAGGTCTCAAGAGCTCCTAGATGGGCCATTGCTAGAAAATTTCCAGCAGAAGTAGGCACTACAGTTGTTAAAAATATTTCTTTTCAGGTGGGTAGGGTGGGAAGCATTACGCCAGTAGCAGAATTTGAGCCGGTTAACATTGGAGGAGTTGTAGTGACTCATGCCAGTATTCATAACTTTGATGAAATAAAACGTCTAGATGTAAGAGAGAAGGATACTGTGAGTATTAAAAGAGCTGGCGATGTTATACCTCAAATAATCTCAGTAGATAATAGCAAAAGAGATAAAAATTCTAAGAAAATTGAATTACCTATCAAATGTCCTTCTTGTGATGGTTCTCTTAAAAAGCAAGAGGGAGAAGCTATTCTCAGATGTTTAGCGGGTTTGGACTGTCCAGCTCAAAAAATAGAATCCCTCATACATTTTGTATCTAGAAATGCATTCAATATTGATGGCCTGGGAGAAAGGATCATAGCCTTGTTAGTCCAAAAAGGATTAGTTTCCAATTCAGCAGATTTATTTAGATTAAAAAAAGAGGATCTTCTTAATTTGGAAGGTTTTGCAGAAAAGTCTGCAACAAATTTGATCAATGCTATTCAAGATAGTAGAGATACTACTTTTCCTAGGTTTATATATTCTTTAGGAATAAGAGAAGTAGGAGAGGCAACAGCGTTGAATCTTGCATTAAATTTTAAAGATATATCAAACTTAATGATGGCTACTGAAGAGGACTTGCTTGATATTAATGACATTGGCCCTGTTGCTTCAAAATTTATTCAAGAATTCCTGCTAAATAAAGAAAATATTAATCTTTTAGAGGATTTGATGAATTTAGGAGTACAGCCCAAAGCAGTTGAAGTAAAGAATAATAATGCCCTTAGTTCAAAATCTGTTGTAATTACAGGCTCTTTCAACAATATTGCCAGAAGCCAATTAAAAGAAGAATTAATCAGACTTGGAGCCAGAGTGACGAGTTCTGTATCCGCTAAGACAGATTTCCTTGTTGCTGGAGATAAACCAGGTTCAAAGTTAAGTAAGGCAAATGATCTAGGTATTCAGATATTGGAGGAAGAAGATGTTTTAAGTCTTCTAAATTCTTAAATGAATAAGGTCTTATTTTGTTCTTTTGCTCTAATCTTCATGATTGGATGTGCCTCTAATAGTCCTCCTAGTACCACAACAGATGTTTGTAAGATTTTTAAAGAGAGATATAGTTGGTATAAGGCTGCAAAGAAGACCGAAAAGCGTTGGAAAATTCCAGTTTACGTTTCTATGGCTATCATTAAACAAGAATCGAGTTTTAGAGCTGACGCAAGACCTGAAAGAACAAAATTATTAGGATTTATTCCTTGGAAAAGAGTTACAAGTGCCAGAGGATATGCCCAGGCTATAGATGGGACATGGCAGATGTACCTTGATGATAGGGGTGGCTGGTTTGTGAGCAGAAATGATTTTGAAGATTCAGTCGACTTTGTCGGTTGGTATAATTACAAGACACACAAACAACTTGGCATATCTCTCAAAAATGCCCGAGCTCTATACCTCGCTTATCATGAAGGCAGGGGAGGATACAAAAGAGGAAGCTATAGGACAAAACCATGGTTGCTATCCGTAGCAGATAAAGTACAACGACAGTCGGACCGATATAAAATACAATATCAGGGTTGTAAGAAAAAATTAGGTAAACGATTCATTTTTTTCTAAAATCACATATATATGAAAATAAAATTCAAAATTCTTTCTCTAATATTCCTTCTTGGTTTAACTTCTTGTGCAAGTTCTCTGCTAGTTCAATCTGATTCTGATAATCAATATGATCTTTCTTCGTATAAGACTTATTCAATTATTGCTCCTTCGTTAGAAGATAAAGAAGAACTGATAAGTATCAATCCAATACTTATTCAAAGGGTTTCAAGATCAATTGATTCCAGTTTAAGTGCAAAAGGTCTTTCTCAGTCTGATGAGTCGGATTTAATCGTTAGATTCTATTTAGGTACTCAAAGAGAAATAGAACGCTCAACGGATCTTGGTAATCACGGATACTATGGATACAGGTATTTTGAATCCAGAGATCAGCGATATGTTAGATCAGAAAAAGATGAGATATCTATAAGATTTCATGATGCAAAAACAGATGAAGTGATTTGGTATGCGTTCACTAGATTCAAAAGACCTAGCGATCAATATGATCAAGTTGGCATCAACTCAATTGTTGCTGAAGTATTATCCAGCTTTAACTAAATCTTTTAGGAGACAAGGAATTAACTTCTCTTTCCTCTAATGGGGGAGCCATATCTAAAATAAGGCAAGCGATCAGCTCTGCACTGATAGGTGAGGTCACAGATGCCCTTGAGCCATGGCAGGTATTGATATACAAACCGTTTTCTTCTCCAACAATCGGCATATGATCTTTTGAGACGGCTCTAAAACCAGCACGTCCAGAATGTATTTCAGGATCTTGATCAATAATGATCTTTAGTTTTTCTATATTTGCATTATGCTCTTCTTCAATGACTCGCAGATGATCTAAGTCACTATAACTTGAGCCTAAAAGGTGAAGTTTATCTTGCTTAGGAGAGATATAACCCTTGGCGCAGACAGGAAGCTTAATACCAGATAAACTTTCATTACTTTTGACATGACTGACTTGTCCTCTTTTGATGTTGAAACCTGGGAGTTTCATTAGATTATTAGTATCACTGCCTGTGCACAAACAAACATACTCATATTCATATGAGAGCTTATCAATCTTAAATATTATTTTATCTTCAATCTTTTCTAGATCTTTAATCTCAGCAGAAGTTATTAAATTTATATTATTTGATTCAATTAAAGTCCGGCACATTTCTCTTGGCAAGATGTAACCTGCTTGATCATAGAGTAGTCCATTGAATTGAGTTTCAATGCCTGATATTTCTGAGGCATTCTTTGCATCTAGATATTTATATATCAATCCATCCGACCTTTTATCTAATAGAGAAGCCTGTCTTTTTTCTGAGTCATCATCATGATTCAGAACCAAGACACCAGTTTTCTTCCAAGCATCAGAAGAAAGTTCATCATAGAATGCGGTCGCATAAAGATATGATTGAAGATTGAATCTTCCATAGGCTGTGTCATGGGCCGACAATCTTGGGTAGGTAACTAGCAATTCATGCGAGGAAGCAGCTGAGCAAATTGTTTCTGATTTTTCAAAAAGGTCTACTTTAATACCTTTTTTTGCAAGGGTGTAACTCAGCATACATCCTGCTAAGCCAGAACCGATTACGGCCACTTTCTTTGTTGAGTTCTTATTCTTTTTCGAAGTAGATATGGCATTACCTTTAAGCATGTGTCGCTTGCTAGAAAATCCATCAGTCTTTGTGAAATTAAATTCTGTCTTTCTAAGATTATCTTTAACAAAGCCAGAAGAGGTATAAGTAGAAAAAGTAGTATCTGTATGACAAGTCTGATGAATATTATTCAATAACTCTTCAGACCAAAGCTCAGGATTCTTTGCAGGAGAGAATCCATCCAGATACCAAGCATCAACTGACTTCATAAGGCTTAGGTAGTTCTGAGTCTCTTTAATATCTCCAATCAATAGATTGAGTTTTATCCTGCCCTCAAATAAAGAGATTCTTTGTAAGCCTTCTACATTTTTTGGGTAGTAATTTTGAAACTCATTACTGTATTGTTTCAACTCAGAATGAGTATTCAGAATTTCATTAAAATCTTCTAATTTAAAAATATTTTTATCAAAAGAATAGAAAACTAGATTTTGGTCTTCACTTGAATAGTCTAACCAGACTTTGCATGTTGTTAGAAAGTTTAGTCCAATTCCAAAACCTATCTCTCCGATAGAGAATTCAGAATCTTTATCAAGATTTCTAAACCTTTCTTTGAGATTATTGCCATCAATAAACACATGCTGACATTCTTGAACTGCACCTTTTATAGAAGAATAAATATCTTGAAATTCTTCAGAAAAGAGAGAGTTATCTCTTAAAGAAAAAGGCGCAAACTCAGAATTTAAAAAAGAGTTTGCGCCTTGGGTTTTATCTACTGATTTACTTATTACCTGTAGGTATTTCGTTGAAAGGAAGACCTTTGTCTGCTCTCATATCTTGAGGCATTCCGAGAACCTGTTCGGAAATAATATTTTTAAGAATCTCATCAGTACCACCCGCAATCCTAAGACCGGCTGATCCGTAGAATCCATATTGGTACATAGACTGTTCTGCTCCCTCTTCATCAGTTCTAAGAATTCCTGCAGAATCAAGCATATCAAGACCGAAGTTAGCAATTTCTTGAAGCTTATTTGCACTCACAATCTTGGTAATAGAAGATTGAGGTCCTGGAGTTTCACCCCTAGAAAGAGCCGAGATATTTCTATACTTGGCAAACTTTAAGCCACTTTGTTGGCAGTACCAATCTGCTAATTTGTCTCTAACAGCGTCATTTTCTATTGCCAGCTTTCCGTTTAAGTCTTGTCCTCTTGCAAGAGAAAAAGCTTCTTGAAAGTCTGGTCCAGATGCATCGCCTACCGCAAGTCTTTCGTTCATTAGTGTTGTTAGAGATACTTTCCAGCCATCTCCTACAGCTCCTAATCTTTGACTGTCTGGTATTTTGACATCTGTGAAGTAAACTTCATTGAAATTTGCTCCTCCAGATATTTGTTTAATTGGTTTTACTTCAATGCCAGGAGATTTCATATCAACAAAAAAGAAAGTTAAACCTTTGTGTTTAGGCGCTGATGGGTCACTACGAGTAACTAAAATCCCATAGTCACTGAAATGTGCTCCAGATGTCCAAACCTTTTGACCATTAACTGTCCATGTATCTCCATCCAGTTCGGCTTTTGTTTTAATTCCTGCAACATCAGATCCTGCAGCTGGCTCACTAAAAAGTTGACACCATATTTCTTCACCAGTTGACATCGGAGGTAAGTATCTTTCTTTTTGCTCTTCAGTTGCATACATCATCATGACCGGTCCAGCCATTCCTTGACCTATTTCTAAATAGCCACCTGGAACTTTAAATTTAGAAACTTCTTGTCCCCAAATTACACGTTCAATAGGAGTTGATTCTCTGCCACCAAACATTTTAGGCCAATGTAAACAAGCCCAGCCTCCATCATGAAGCTTCTTTTGCCAAACTTTAACTTGTTTTAAGCCTTCTTCTTCCGAAGCAGCTCTCCAGCCATCTTTTGGACCTTCTTTTAATTCAGCATTATCTCTAAGCCACTCGAAAGCTTCTTTTCTAAAATTAGCTTCTTCGGGAGTATCGTTAAAATCCATATCAGTTCTCCTATATTTGATTAGCTCTTTCTAAAGAGCTTATTAGTTTATCTTTCCAAATTGCTTGACTGCCAATATTAGCAGCCAGTTGACGACATCTTCTGTAGTAGAGATGACAATCAAATTCCCAAGTAAAACCCATACCTCCATGAGTTTGAATATTTTCTTTTGAACATTCATGATACGCCTGGCTGGCACTAACTCTGCATGTCGCTGCAGCAGTAGGTAATTCAGGTGCATCAGTACTAAGTGCCCAAGCACCATAGTAACAATTTGATCTTGCAAGCTCTACAGCTATAAACATATCTGCTAACTTATGTTTGATCGCCTGAAAAGATGCAATAGATCTACCAAAAGCATATCTTCCCATTGCATATTCTTTGGCCATATCCATACAGGCTTCTGCGCCACCTAGTTGCTCGAATGAAAATAGAACTGCTGCTCTATCTAAGAGATTGAGCACATCTGACCAGTCAGATTTAAGTTCAGTTGCCTTAGCTTG
>Ga0115566_10000558_pt1 | contig 32309 bp, 21 predicted proteins | sample COGITO_mtgs_1204_3_FD_87173 | JGI IMG/M metagenome (GOLD analysis project Ga0115566, IMG submission 87173) | Pelagic marine microbial communities from North Sea - COGITO_mtgs_120405 | ecosystem: Environmental > Aquatic > Marine > Epipelagic | place: Germany:Helgoland, sampling site Kabeltonne...
GAATGGCGGCCGATATGATTCGATCTGCAGGAAGTCTCCGTGGACCAGGGTGTTTTTCAAACGCAGGTAGTAGTAGCCGATATCGCTGTAGCCCATCAGGAGCTGGCGGTACATGAGCTGCTGGTACCAGACCGACCAAGCGATGTATGCAAGACAGGCGATGATTGCAACGCCCCAGCCGAAGCGCGCGGAAACCTGTAAGGGGCCGGGCTGGCATTCTTGCAGGACCCGCCACGCGCTGTAACCGACTAGTGCGAGCATGGTGAACAGAGCCGGAAACCCCAATGTGGTATTCATGGCCAGCGGAATTAGAAACCCGTTCAGCAGCAGCAGAGGACGGGTGGCACGCAGCAAACTAGCGAGTGAGAGGGAACCGAAGCGAACGGCAGCCACCCAGAGAAGCAGATGGGCGGCGACGGCGGCCGGGATGGGGAATGAGCGCCCTGGAATCGGGAAAACTCGGTGGATCAAGACCTCGTAGGCGAATCCATCGCAGTACATCTCCGCGACGCCCACACCAAACAACGCGAAGGCAAGCGCAAACACGCTACCGGGAGCGAGGCTTCCCCGGGCGGCATGTTTACTGGAGACAGGCGAGGCGTTTTTTACTGGGGCGCTCATGGTGCGTCAAATCCGGGGACGTGGCGATGATCGGGTAAACTAGCTGCGGATCGCGAGGAGTCACGCACAGGTTTCATGCTGGGCGCGGAATCTGACGCTAAGAGGCAGAAACACAGCCGCTGGTACCTTGGAAATCTGGCCATAGTTTTCAGAGTTGCGGGATTGCCGCGTGGCGCGGTGTTTCGCATGCAGCTATGTTGTCTTTTTTTTCCTCGCGCAGCGGAGTTTTACGCGTGCATTATTTTTCTATTTGGCATTTCATCGGGCTGACATTTCTGTTGCTTGTGGCGGTTGGCTGCAGCGAGCAGGTTGAGCGGCGCACGTATCAGGAAATTCATGTGGCTGTATCGGCACCGAGCGTGACTGACCCTCCGGTAGGGCAGGCGCCCGTAGTTGCGAAGTCCGCAGAACTGGTTTGGGCACTCCCGCCAGGATGGCAGGAGAAGGCCAGCGCCCAATCGATGCGCCTGGTGACGTTTAGCAGTGGTGCCGATACAGATGGCTCGATCGTCGTGCTGCCCGGAGACGTGGGCGGTGAATTCGCCAATGTCCAGCGCTGGGCCGGTCAGGTCTCGGTGGAGATGAGCGATGACGAGCTCGTAACCTTCATCGCCGAGCAAGAGCGGCTCACTAGCGCTGGGGGCTTTCCCGTGCTATTGATTGACTTCTCGCGCGCAGTCGAAGATGATTCGCCTTCGATGCTGGTGGCGATCGTGGAGCTGCCACAGAAGCGAGCTTTCGTGAAGCTGATGGGAGCGGCCACAGTGCTGCGTGCGGAGTCCGCAAACTTTCGGGCGCTCTGCGCGAGCCTTGCGTCCCACATGCCGAGTGCTGAGGAGCCAGCCGAGAAAGGGACGATTGCGTGGGACGTTCCGGAGGGCTGGTCTATTGAGGCCGCGCAGGGCATGCGCTTAGCGACCCTTCGTCCAGCGGCAGACCCCGATGGGCTGTGCACCATTATCGCGCTAGGAGGCGCGGGTGGGGGGCTGGAGCAGAATGTGGTTCGGTGGGCGCGACAGTTGAAAGCAGAGCTTGAGAAGCCAGCCGAGTTTATTGCGCGACAACCAAAACTGGATGCGCGCAGTGGCCCGCCAGTGCTGCTGGTTGATCTGCTCGAGCTGCAGCCCAAACAAGACGGACCGTCCATGCTGATAGGCGTCTGGACGCTGGAAGAGCAGACGATCTTTGTCAAGTTCAGCGGTTCGGTCTCGTTTCTGACAAGAAATCGGCAGGCGTTTCGCGCGCTCTGCCGGTCATTGAGAGTGGAGTAGGGAAGCAAGATGGCTAAGAAACAAAGCATAATCGCCCGGCTGCGGAAACGGTGGCTGGTGCAGCGTCTGATGGACTTGCGTCTGACCGTTAGCGGCCTGCTGCTGTTGATGGTCTTGACGGCCTGGGGGACTCTTTTCCAGAAGACGCACGGGCTGTGGGCAGCGCAAGAGCGATTTTTCTATAGCTGGTTCGTGACGGTGGATGCATTTCCTGTTGCGCCGGGTGGGCGTCTGCTGTTATGGATAATGTTTGCGAACTTGCTGGCCGCAACGATCTTCCGGCTGCGCTACAAGCTGCTCAATATTGGCCAGATCCTGATTCATTGGGGGCTACTAGTGATGTTGGTCGGCTCATTTGTGACCTACCACTATGCCGTGGAGTCCACGGTGCCGTTGCACGAAGGAGAGGCTACGAATCTATCGCAAGACTATCGCGCGTGGGAGCTGAGTGTTTGGGAAGCGCAGGCGGGCAACAGCCAGCAAGTGTACGCCTTTGACGCGACGATGCTCGAAAGGGATATCCCGTTGGAGATCCCTGAGTTGGGAGTAGTGGTGACCGCCAAGGCGTATCATGAGAACACCAGACCGGCACCGGCAGGGACGATTCATGCGCAGAATAGCGTGGGCGAACAGCAGACACTGATGGCAGTAGAGGGGGCAAAGGACCCGCAGCGGAATTTGCCGGGCGGGCTGTTTCGCGTGGTTGCGGGGGACCAGCAGGCAGACGTGATCCTGTTTGGGGCAGACACTGCCCCGATTGAGGTCACGTTCGGGGGCAAGAAGATTTCCTTCCAACTGCGGCATCGGCGGTACGTGCTGCCATTTGTGATTTCTCTGACCGACTTCGTTAAGAAGGAACATCCGGGGACCAGCATGCCGAGTTCGTACGAGAGCACGGTCGAGTTGCGCTACGGTGAAATCGATCGGCCGGTGCGAATCTTTATGAACAATCCGCTGCGCCATCGCAACTTTACCTTCTACCAGGCATCGTTCGCAAACACCGAGATGGGCGAGCAGTCCGTGTTTGCCGTGGTGGAGAATGTGGGCCGGCTGTTGCCCTACATTTCCAGCGGCATCGTGTTTGCCGGGCTGTTGGTGCATTTTCTCGTCATGTTTGCCATGCGTCGGGACCCGAAAGTGAAACGGAAGATGGAAGCATGAAAACAACCCGCCTCATTATCGCTCTTGCCGCACTTGTTCTGACAAGCTTCGGCGAGCCGCTGGATCCGTCTGCTCTCGGTCAGATTGCCATTCAACATACGGGCCGGATCAAGCCGCTGCAAACCTTTGCCCAAGCGACTCTGTTGCAGCTCAACGCCAGAAGCTCGCATCGGCTCGTTGCCGAAGACGGCGGTGGCGACGGTAAGCTGGATGCCACGGAATGGCTTGCTCAGGTCCTGTTCGAGCCGGAGCGGACGTTCTCGTACAAGACATTTCGCATTAATAACCCGCTCACAGCCGATGCATTGGGCATTGAGCGTGAAGAAAAGTTTCGCTACAGCTTTGCTGAGCTGCGAGATGTGTTCGAGACGTTGGAGAGCCTGGCTCAGAAGGCGTCACGGCTTGAGTCTGACGAGCGTGACCCCGTAGATACCGAACTGATCCGTGTGTATAATAATGTCCGAACTTATCTGCATCTCACGGACGCGCTGTCATTTCTGGCACCAAGTCCAAGATTCTCGGTGCCAGCGCCGGAGATTGCTGCTGAACTGGGACTGGCTCCCGGGCGTAGCGAATACTCGTTCTACGAAGTACTCGCCACTGGCCCCAAGCTGGCGAGTGGCCTGCGCAGCGTAGATCTGGCGGCCCCGGCCACCTGGAGTGAGGAAGAGGCGTCGCTGTTTGCCCTGGCACGCAGCCTTCACGAGGCAAACCGGATGCTGAGTACGACTGCTGGGATCTTGCACATCATTCCTGTCCCGGGTGAACCGTGGCGCCCACCGCACGCGGAGTTTTTTGCCGGCGAAGAGAGGCCTGTACTTACCGGGCTCGCCTTGATTCGCGAGGCCTACCTACGGCGAGATCAGGCTGCATTCGACAGCGGCGTCGCGTCGCTGAATGCGGTTCTGAGCAGTCAGCTTCCGCCAGACGACGAGCAAGCACGCTATCTCCAGTCCGTACCTGTTGAGCAGATCTATAACCAACTGGATCCATTCTACTCGGCCAAGTTTCTCTATCTGTTCTCGTTGCTTGCTTTGGCGACTGGGGCGCTTTTTCTGCGTCGACCCTGCTACTGGCTCAGTGCGCTTTTGCTGGTGACTGGCGGCGTGCTGCAGATCGTCGGAATCGGAATGCGCATGTACATCACCAGCCGGCCGCCGATCACCAATCTCTACGAGACCTTCATTTTTGTTGGGGCGATCGGTTTTCTGATGGGGCTGCTGCTGGAGCTGATTCAGCGCAAAGGGATGGGGCTGCTGGTGGGCGGCATCTCTGCTCTCATCATGCTGGCAGTGAGCGGGAAGTTTGGGCAGGATGGCGACACGATGGAGGTTCTGCAAGCGGTCCTCGACTCCAACTTTTGGCTGGCGACCCATGTGGTGACGATCAACCTTGGCTATGCTGGCTGTTGTGTTGCCGGGGTGATTGGCCACATTTACCTCGTGCAGCGATTGCGCTATGCTCTGCGCCGAAACGCCTCGCGGCCGCAACCTACCGATGACGAACGCAAGGGGCTGACGGAAACCTACGCGATGGTTTTTGGAGTTTTGGCATTTGGCTTGATTTTTACTTTTGTGGGGACGGTCCTTGGCGGAATCTGGGCAGATCAATCTTGGGGGCGATTCTGGGGATGGGACCCGAAGGAGAATGGTGCCCTGCTGATCGTGCTGTGGTGTGCTGCGCTCATTCACGCCAGACTGGGCAAGATGATTGGGCAAGTGGGAATGGCAGCTGGCGCGGTGCTGGGTATCGTGGTTGTGATGATGGCGTGGTTCGGAATCAACCTTCTTGGTGTCGGCCTGCACTCCTACGGGTTCACTTCCGGGGTGGCGCGAAACCTGGTTGCCTACTGCGCTATTGAGGCACTTTTCCTGCTTGCGGTTGTGCCGTTGGTCTGGCATCTTGAGTGGCGAGCTGCTCGATGGATCAAGTCTCAGGCCGACGCAGCGGACACCAAGCGCACAGCGAAGGCACAAGCATGATGAGCGAAGACATTGCCGATATTTTGCGACGCTGGCCGAACCGGCCTGGCGAGCACGTGCGAAAGATTGTGGATGATATCGGCACTGAGAAGGTTCAGGTTCGCATTACGCAGGGGGCCTTCCAAGGATTGCTGCAAATGGAGCTCGAGGGGAGGCCGGATGGCTTGCGCCCCTACGGCTTCAAGTACTACTTGGACTACTATCGCCAGAGCCTGAGTCGGCACATCGAAAAGCACGGCTCGGAGCGTGGCTTCGCCTTGGATGAAAAGGGCTGCAAGCGCCTTTTTGAAGAAAGTCGCCGAATTTACGAGCGCTACGTCTTTCTGATTCAGATTCGGGAGTTTGGCCGAGTGGTCGATGATACCGAGCGTAACATGGGCCTGTTTCAGTTTGTGCATCAATATGCCAGCCGGGAGGAAGATCGTCTGGCCCTGCAGAAGTGGTGGCCATACGTGTTGCGGATGAATGCGGAGGCCAAGCTGGTGCCATTGATCGAGGAAAAACGATTCGAGCCTGCTGCTGCAGTCGTGCGCCAGGCGATTCGTCGAATCGAAGGTCTTGACAGTATTGACGCCGAGGAGTTTCGGCGCGAGCGTCGTCGCTCCTTGCGTTATCTGGGAGATATGGCTCGCAAACTGCGTACCCACGTTCCCGCCGAGCCATGCGAGCGTTTGCAGCAGGAGTTGCTGGAAGCGATTATCGAGGAGCATTTCGAGCGTGCGGCCGAGATCCGTGACGAACTCCGTGAACTTGGCGGTGAACTGCCGAAGCAGGCTTTGTCGAACCTGTCTGCTGTGCGAGTCTGACACAGGCCATTCGGGGTTCCTCAAGAACTGATGGAGAGTGCGCGCATGCCCCTGGGGAAACCTCAATTGGCCTTGAGCGCAGTCGTCCTGACAACCGTCGCTACGCTTGCGCTGGTCCAGCTTTCGACCGAAATTCTGGAATCGTATGTTTTGGGTATCTTCGTCGCTACGCCGTTGATTTGCGGTGCCCCGTTTGTCCTGAGCTACAACTGGCAACATGAGCCGGTTTTTGGCGAGTCCATCTTCATCCGTACAATGATGGAGCCAGAGCCGTATTGGGGCTGGCTGCGCGATGAGCTGATTCACTTGATCCACAAAATGGTGTTGAACCACATCAAGCACGCGGTGGAGACGAAAGCCAGCTCGGTGCTCTCACGGAGCTGGATTGGTTAGGCTACTGCTGCGGCGGTTGTATTCACCACAATGACAGTTACTGACACCGTACTTGTTCGCTTATTAACCGGAGGCTTGAATGTTGTTGCCTACTTTTTCCAGTAGGTTCTTGCTCTGTGTGTCGCTGTTGAGCCTGTCCTTATGGAGTGCGGCGGAAACGCTTCGTTGTGACCGCTTTGTCTTGGCTGATGTCGTCGGTGTCTTTGAGGTTCAGCACCTGGCGGGGCCGGATCAGGTACTGCGAACTTCGCAACTGCTGGAACGAAGGGCAGGGGAGGGGAGGCTGCGCGTCAGTGGCGAGGGGTTTCAGATCACTTTCTCGGTTGAAGCGCACACAAACTACCTGGTTCTGCGCCTCGAAAAGGTGGTGGAGCCAGCTCCCGGGACGCTGATGACGTTCGCCTTTCGACTGGCAGCGAACAGCGAGTACGTGCTGACCCGGCTGGACTACATGACTGTGCCAACGGATGGCGAGCGGGGAATGTCCTGGCCCTGGATCTGGGGCCGAAATACGGCGAACCCGCTGGGGGCGTTCGCGATTCAGGCTCCGCGGAATGACCAGGAATTCGATGAAAACCTACTCCAGATGTGGGTGGAAGATGGGCTGCCGCATCCGACCGGGGAGTGGACAATCGAGCGCGCCCGGAGTTGGCTGAGCCACTGGCAGCAGCGCTTTGCGGACCAGAGTTGCATCGTGCTTGGCGCCAAAACGCGGGGGGAACTGGAGCAGGTGACTGCCTGGGCCGATTCGCTGAAGATGAAACGGGTTTATCTGCACACCGATACCTGGCGTGGGGAATACTGGCCATACCAACACTCGTATCTGCGGGTGAATCCTGAGGTGTTCCCGGGTGGCGAGAAGGATTTGAATGACTACACCATCTCGCTGCGGGAGAAGGGCATGGGGTTTGCCGTGCACAGCACCTGCATGTCTATTGGCCGAAACGATCCGGACTATGTACGAGACGGGGTCGATCCGCGCCTGTCGCGCTGGGTTCGAGGGACGTTGACGGAGGCCGTCGGGCAGGAGGCGAAGACGCTCTATTTTTGCCCGGCACCGGGGGTGCGCCATCCGCGCATGGTTCGCCACGTTTGGGCGGGGCCAGGGACAATGCCGTCTTGGATGGACCTTAAGATGTTTTTGGTGGGGGACGAACTGGTGGAGGCCGAGACGGTCGACCATTCAAGGCAGGACGTATGGGTGCTGAAGGGCTGCCGCCGCGGGGCATGGGGCAAGGACGCGAGGTCGCACCCGGCGGGCACCAAATGCGAGGGCATGGTCAGACCGTATCGTCAGGTCTTTGTTCCAGATCCGGATTCTACGCTCTTCGTGGAGACGATTCAGCGGTGGGCCGAATTCTGTACGCGGAACAGTGTAGATCATCTTGAGTGCGATGCGTTGGAGGATCACGCAGACAAGCCCTGGGGCGTAGGCAAGTTCAGCTGGCTGCTCAGTTCTGCACTGAGTTTGCCTAGCACCAGCAACACCTCGAGCGGGAGCCCTCTGCCATTCCAGGTGGAGTACTGGTTCCGGGGGAGTCGGCAGGTGGTTGCCAATCATGCTCGGGGGGGAGTTGCGGGTGGCGCTAGCCTTCCGCTGTATGCACACAGCGAGATCCGGCAGGCGACCGGGCCCTACGAGATTCTTTATAAGCCGGGGGAGATGGTCGGGCGCGGCAGTAGCAGCTTCAATGTGTCCTCTCCGTGGCCGATGTTTGGCGTCACGCCAGAAATTCTGTCCACTCAGGGGCTGGTGCCGATGGTCGAGGACTTGCTGCGCGATTGGCGAAGCGCGCTCCAGACGATCAGCCCAGGCTGTCGCAAGACGCTGGGTAAGGAATACGGCGTGTTTCGCAGCCCAATCGGGAAGGGCGGAAATCAGCCGGGGACCGATGTCCTTTTTCGGCCTGAGAGTGTGGAGGGACAAAGCCAGATTACCCCGCTGCGGTTGCTGGGCCGGAGTTCAGGCGAGTTGAATTGGGGATATGGCCAGGAGTTCGGCCCGATCGTGCCACGGCAATACCTGCGCGTGGGCGAATCGCTCCAACTGGCCAACCCCTGGCAGGCACAGGAGCCAGAGTTTTTGATTCGGGTGATGGGAGAGTTGGCAGGGACCAATGACGAGTGGCAAGCTCCGGAGACCGCTCAGACCGAGGATTCTATTCTGGCGGCCTATGAGGCGGGGACTACGAACGATTTCAGCGCGCACCCGCTGCACAGCGCCCGCCATATCTGGGCGGCTGAAGCTGTAGAGAATGGTGCGGCAATGCCCGGTGTGGTGCAGCTGCGGCGCAGCTTCAGGGTCAATCTGCGCAAGTTCAAAGGAGCCCGCCTGTATCTCCAGCTGGATGATGAGGCCGTTGCCTATGTGAATGGCAAGAAGGTGTTCTCGGGCGGCAGCTTCGACCAACTGCAGTTTGTTGAAGTCCGCAATTTTCGCCACGGGCCGAACGAGGTTTTGATCAAGGCCACGAACGCCGGGGGGGCCGGTAGTGTGGCTGCAGCGCTGCACATTCAAGAAGGAAGCGCCACGCGTGACCTGGCGAGTGATGGTTCCTGGCAGGCCAGAATTGGCGACGGCGCCTGGGGGGCCGTCGCAGATCTGGGGGCGTACGGTGCCAGTGTCTGGCCTAAGGTTGCCCCGCAACCCGCAGTCGTCTATCGGGACTTGATGCCCGCGCTAGGAACGATCGAGCCTGGAGAAGGCCATGAGCTGACGTTGGTTGACGATGCCCTGCAGATCAGCTATCGCAACGAGAGCAGCGCCCTGACCATGCATCTTAAGGATCGCCCTGCCTGGGCAATGTCCTTAGACATGAGCGCGGCGCGCGGCGTTGCCTGCACCGTGACTGGCGATGGCAGTGGGGCGGTCTTGGTGATTACCATTGAGGGGCATGGGTACAGGGACTACGTGATTCCGATCGATTTTACCGGCACTCGTGAGCTGCAGATTCCGACTGGTGAGGTCGCCTGGGCTATGCCCGAGTGGAGCTGGCGCGGGCACGGCAGGTTTCGTTATGACCGGATTCGCAAGGTGCGGGTTGGCTTCGGTACAGTCCCGGCCGCAACGCAGGCCCAGATTACGGTCCGCGATATTCGGCCGCTGCGCGAAGTGGCGACAGAAGTGCGCGACTTGACGATCCGGATTGGCGGTGGCCGGGAACTCGTGGTACTGGGAGCAATCAACAGCGGCCAGTACCTGTGGTATCGTGGTGGAGACAGCCTGGGGATCTATGACCTGAATTGGAACAAGCTGCGGGATTGCGAAGTACGCAAACAGAAGTTCTCGGCCCCCAAGGGGCGATTTAATCTACAATTGACAGGTGCAGAAACTGGGCATCAGCCATGGCTGGAGACTCAGTTCTTCGTCAAGGGCGTTCCGATTGTGCCCAGCGCTCCCACTCCAACTGTAGGCAACTAACCATGAGCCCCATGATGCCACGAGACTCCGACTATACCTACATGTTCTGGAACCATGGCTGGCGTGGTGAATCCGCAGAAGGCAAGCGGGTGATGTCAATCCAGACGGGCCGATATGCGTGCGCGTTCGACACGGAGCGGGCGGCCTTGCTACACTTTGGTGTGTTGGCAAAAAAAGCGGATGCCACGCAGGCTTTGACCGCTGGAAATGACCTGATTTATGACTTGCCAGCGGCGAGCCTGAGCTGGCATTTGGAAGCGGACAGCACGAGCTACCAAGTGCGTGGTTCGAGGGACACCTGCCGGACGAAGGAGAATTTAGAGGCGCTGGGCCTGCCGCTGTCGCTCTTGGATGAGCGCACGCCCGGCGAGCAAACGCGGATGATTGTCAGCGGACGCTTCGTGCAGCGATTCGATATGGAGCGGCTGTGCTTCGAGAGTGATTCAGGCGACGCTTTGCCGGTCGCTGGTAGAGTGGAGGTAACCGCACTACCCGACTACGTTGCAGTGACGATGGAGGTGACTGCCGAGCGAGACGTCGAGCTATCAAGGCTTACGGCGCGGCTGAAGCTTGGGGCTTGTGAGACTGACGCAGGCGAGGAGTTGGTAATCTGGGTGCCGCAAGAACAGCGAGGTAGCGTGCATCGGGATGAGGCCAATGGTGCGATTGAAATCGCGGTGCCTGGCACCACGATCGGGTGCGATACCCCTCTGCGTCTTACCTTTTTCGTAGACGCAGAGGCGTCTGAGAGTTGTGTTGGGTCTGAGGCTGAGATTCGAGCGCAGGGGATCGCGCCATACTCTGATTCAATACCAGTGGAGTATGATGCTGATCGCGGTCTGCATTGGCTCTCTCTTCCCGAGGTGGGAGAGAATTGGGATATGGAGGGGAATCGAGATTTCATGGAGCGCGTCAGGCTCGTTATCACTAATTCTTCGCCCACTACGGCTCGGGTACCGTTGGTGTTTGCAAAGTCCAAAAACGTGGCAGGCATTACGGGGATGACGCCGATGTTGCGACAGGTCGATGGCCAGCCACTCGGGATTCCGGTTCAGATTAGTAAGAACTGGCATTCCACAGCGGGCAAGAGATTTTTGTACCAAGGCCCGTGGTTTCAAGGCTATTCACTGCTTACGATTGAACCTGAGACGACCTTTGAGTGCGAGCTGACGATCGCGTACGCGCAGTGGGGAGGCGTGCCAGCAGCATCTCATGCTCAGCTCTGTCTGATCGGCTACGGCGGGAATCAGCTCTGGGATCAGGCGGCTATCGGCAGCTATGGCGAAACCATCACCTATGATCCGGATGTGAATCTGGGGCGATCGATGATCGATGACGTGCGGCCACTCCTGCTAGAAGGTATGCACGAGGCAAAGTGGGGATGGACCAATAATGTGGGAGGTGGCGATTTTCTTGTCTATTTCAATGAGCGGAATGAGAAGCAGTACCTCACGCGCATGAAGGCCTTTTATGAGCAGTACGGTCCGAACCTCACAAACGTGCATTACGCTGGTGTTAGCGCGGACGGGAAGATCAAGGCGCACATGAAGGTTTCTTCCCCTCGCTGTGACGACTTGAGCCGATCCTGTCACTGGTTTCGCTATGAGGTGAAGGAGCCCGTGGAGTTCTCGCGCCTGGCTTTCTATCAACTAGGCGCAGACGGCTACAACAACCATCAGTTCAACCAGATGGCCTGGGGAGATAAAGATGGGCTGCGCGAGGAATGGACACCGGGCAAAGGCGGCTTGGTCTATGAGCGTACCGGCCTGCAATGCGATGGCGACCAGATCTGGTTCTCACTTCATGACTCGCTACCGGGCCTAGCGCACAGCAGCGGTTTCCGAGAGGCGACGGGCGCGTGGGCAAACCGCGGCCTGGTGGTCCGCTCGTGGTCGGCCCGATTAGGGGGCAAGGACGCACCTGTGCCATACGCATCCGTATTTCTTACCGACGACCACATTGCCTCGGCAAACGTAGAGCTGAGTGCACCGCCGGATGTGGGCCGGCTCCTACCGGGAGACTACGTAGAGTGCGAAGTGGAGTTCCTCGTGCTACCCATCTGTGCGGAGCACTACTACGGCCCTAATGCGCCGCTCCGTGTATCCCTAGAGACAGCCGAGCATTCATGGGAAGCAGTGCAGCGCCAGGCGGCTGGCAACCAGTTGACAGTCACGGCTTCGCAGGGCACGGTGCTACACGGGAATCCAGTGACGATCCGCGTGGACGCTGCGGATGGTGCAGAGTTCGAAATCAGAGGAGGTGTCAGCTACGTGCCGATCGTGATCGTCGGGCTGTCAGCACCCGACGGCTATCGGCTCCAGCTTGGCAAGGGAAACGGTGGCTGGACGGACTTTGATCAGTCGGTTCACGGCAATGACTTTTGGCAAACGGAGTACTGCGCGGCGCAGAGCATGTGGACCCGCGTTTATAATGTGGATCTGGGCACGCACGCAGGAGAGCAAGCGTTTCGCATAATGCGGGATGCGTGAATTCTGCGGTGAAGCCGTTGCATTGCCCATGGTTGGGTTCATCAGTGGCGACTGAAAGGATTTTCACTGGGCGTGACAAGGATTTATGAAACGATTTTCGCTTATCGGCTATATGATTCTCTGCGCGGCACTGGCTGGCTGCCAGGCAGAGCAAGACCGTGTGCCCCCGGCAACGGTGAGCACTGTTGCGGATGAAGAGCCACCCAAGCTGGTTGCCGAGGACTTCTCGTATGGGTATTGGCTGAATGGTTGGCGAAAACCAGCTGATGACACGAGCGCGGATGTGCTGCGTATCGAGACCAATAAATATACCTTCGAGTACGACCTCGATCGCTTGGAGGAGCCCAGCTTTGGACTATTCGACAGAGCCGTTGGTTATTTAGCGAGTTTGGATACGGGAGAAGAGCGCCTGGAGAGCCTAGAACCCGCAGCGCTTACCGTCGCGATCAAGGTCGCGGGAAAGTCATACCGGGCAGTGTCGAGCCCGAAGAACCAGGCGTTGATGTGGGAATCCGGAAAACTGGCCCAGCATTTCGAGTTTCGTAGTCTCCGGTTCGAAGATGAGACTGGCGAGTTGCTCCCCGCGTTCGGTGCCCTGAGGCTGGTGGCCTGGCCAGACAGCCTTACTTTTTCGGCAGAATTTATGCCAGACCTGATCTACGCGGATGGGGAGTCGGAGGGAGTCGTTGGCTCTGGCCTGTGCATTGTCAAGAAACCACTAGTGATCCCACATAGTCCTAAGTTAGAACCGGAAAAGCTGACGGTCGAATGTTGGCTCAAGATCCCGGAAAAAATGGACTCTAGTCGCTTCGGCTGGCTACTGTGTAAGAACCGAAATGAGAACCAGATAGGCAACTACGGCTTCACGCTGCGCAGTGGGGCCACAGCCGTGATGAATAATCTGGGCGGCAGAGACAATCAGCACCACTTGAAGCAGCGCGGCAATCTGGTCAAGGGAAAATGGCATCACCTAGCCCTTACCTATGATGGCAGAAAAATGGTTTTCTATGTGAATGGGCAACTACAAGATAGCAAGACCTTGAACGAGAAGCGGCGGGTGGGCACTGGTTCGTTGCGGCTTGGCCAGCGCGCGGATGGCCGATCAGGCGTAACGGGCGGCTTATATGATCAAGTGCGAGTATGGAACCGCGCTTTGAGCGGGGCAGAGATTAGAGCCCACGCGCAGAGGCCAAAGGTCCTCAGAAACTCCAAGGGCTTGGTGCTCAACCAAGACTTTGAAACTGGAATCAAGTTCGAGCCAACTGTCTGGAATGATGTGACGCTGCGGCTGGATTTTACGCTCCCGGGCGGGCGGCGCCAGGATGAAGCCTTCATCAGCGGGCCGTGGCGGATGGGAGAGAAGAAGAGCCTGCACATTCGCTGCCCGGTGGGGAGTGAGGCACAGAGTGGGAAGAGCAAGCTGCAGATTGGTGTTTCGACACCGGGCGGTCAGCAGTTTCCTGTGCAATTCAACGATGTTCTGGGCTGCCACGTCGCGAGCGTGAAGAATCTGAAACGACGTTTTGCGGGCAAGTACGTGAAGATCACCGACTATGATGTGTTCGACATCGTCGTTGACAGCGTAAGGGAGCGGACTGAGAAGGTACCATTTCTTTTGGATTTTCACGGACCTGCGAACATCACCGGTCTCGTGCCGATTCTGTGCCAAGCTGATGGCACGCCTACTGGAATCCACATGCAAGTCAGTAAAAACTGGCATAAATCCGGGTTTGGAAACTATCTGCGCGCGTATGCGCTGCTGCCGGTTGAGCCCGGGGCGAATCAGTATCAGCTACGCATTCCCTACGGATTCTATGGATCGCTACCGTCTGCCAGCCATGGGCAGTTGTCCCTTGTTGGCTATGGCGGGAACCAGCGCTGGGATCAGTTGGCGCTGGCTTGTGGTGGCGAGTTGATCACGTTCGATCTGGATATGAGTTTAACGGAGGTTGCGGTGTGTGACGTTCGTGTGGCGCTAGGGCGCAAGGGAAAGAACGGGAATGCTTGGGACTGGAGCGATGCTGGCTGGGGCGGTGACTGGCTAGGCCTTTTTGCTGGCAAGACAAAGCTGGCGTTCAGCGAAATGAAAACTGCATACCTCTCTCATGGGCCATGTCTGACGGATGTCGTATATAAGGGGGCGTATGGCACGGACCGCAGTGTTTTGGTGGATGCGAGGGTTCAGCTCTCGCGCACGGATGACTACGGGCGGACATTCCAGACCCTGCAGTACCACTTCGAACAGCCGAACAGCGCGAAGGAGAGCTATTTTCTTAAGCGGCATGGGCGAGCATTTGACGGAACCGTCGCCTACGGGAATGCCGCCGGTTTGATCGCGGAGAAGCGTGTCACCAGTACGCTGAGAAAGGGGGATTTGCTGGTTGCGTCAGTTGAGTTGTCCGGCCCCGGTCCTTGGTGGGTGGCGTTTCCGGAGCGTGGCGCGGAGACAACTGGCTATGTTTCGCTAATCATTCGCGAATACGCGGCCTCTTTTGGCGATAGAACCAGCACCAATCCATCCTTGCGGGTCAGGGTTCAAGAGATCCGAAAGGATCAGGCGAAGCTTGAAGCGCTCATCGTCCCGCCGAAGGGCGTCGAGACATTCAAACCTGGAGATTTTGTGATACTCGATAGCGAGTGGGTGCATCTGGTCACCGAAGCGGACAACTACGGGGGACCGAACGAGTTATATCGCCAGCATTTGCAGGAGAATCCCCGCTCCTGGAAGACGACCCACCGCGAGGCGGTCGGCAATGATCTCCAGATTGCGGTACGGGGGGGCGATCTGCTGCAGGAGTTACCGGTCGTAATTCGCGCTGAGTTGCCGGAAGTCACAGTGGATATCAAGGGGGGGGTCGGATTCCTACCCATTCGTTTTGAGAACCTCGCGACTGCGGACGGCTATGCCATTTATGAAGTCGTGAGTGGAATGGAGGTCAAGCTCGACCAGGCCGTACATGGCAACGACTTCTGGCAGACGGACTACGACGGTGCTACGGACAGCTACAAGCTCAGCTTCAACCTCCCGGTCGATGGTAAGAGCACCAGCACCTGGATTCTGAAGACGTCACTGCTCTGAGTATTTACTTACGCGTCGCAACGTGCAGACCGTGGCCTCGCCCTGATCGCAGGTAAACTCGAACTTCTCGCAGAAAACCAGCAGGCTCGCTGAGCGCTTCGAAGACTGCGGGGGCCAGGTCTGGCAAGCTATTTATTCTTCCAGCAGACTACGAAGCGGGGGATCAAATCACATGGCAGGCGGCAAGTATCGTCGGTGGGCTTGTGTGGTTAAGCGGCCGCAAAAGGACGCAAGGAACGCACAAGCAGGCCCGCTCTTTTCTGCGATCTTTGCGTTCCTTCGCGGCTATCCGTAGTTTGAATTTGAGTTGGCCCTTGCGGGGCAGAAAGAAGGCCTGCTGCTAGTGGAGGTCGAAGAGGCTGGGCTCTTGATGCGCTGGCTCGACGCAGCGCGGCCCGTTGTTCGCCGGGCGATTAACGAAGTTGGAAACTGGGTAGAACTGTAGGTCGTCAGATGCGGACTGTGCAAGTTCAGCGAGTAGCAGTTCGGGTGGCTCAGCGGGAGACAGCCAGCGTTTGTGTTGTTGTGGCGTGAGCAAGGCGGGCATGCGATTATGAATCTGCGCGAGCTTGGGAGCCGGCGGGCGCGTGATGATGGTGAAGCTGGAGACGGCATTCTCGCCGTGCTGCCAGCGGTCCCACAGCGCCGCAAAGCACAGCAATGGGGCCCGCTCTGAGGTAATGAAAAACGGGGTCTTGCCCGCAGGACTCTTCTGCCACTCGTAGTAGCCCTGCGCAACAGCGACGCAGCGCTTGCGCTGCACGAGGCTGCGATAAGCAGGCTTGGTCGTTAGCGTCTCAATCCGGGCATTGATCATCTTATAACCGACAGAGCGCGACTTCGCCCAGCGGGGAATCAGGCCCCAATGCATGGGATGGAGGACTTGGCTCTCGTTCTCTTGGCGGAGGACCGCGGCGACCTGCGAGGGCGCTACGTTGTAGCTGGGAGCAAGTGGTGGCGCTGCATCCCAATGCGACGCTTCGAATACTTCCATGATTTCAGCTGCTGTATGAGGCAGCGACATTCTTCCGCACATTCTGAACTCGATTTAAGGCTGATCTCCGCGCGTGGTCGTACAGTAGGAGCATGGCCAAGTGGAAACAAGTTCTCATTCTCAGCTCAATCATTTTGATTCCCATTCTCATGGGAGGCGGTCTGTTCGCGTGGTTCAAGATCTCCGCTACCAGGCATGCAGCCTTGTGGCAGGGCGTGGACATCAGCGACTGGGCCCCACTGGAGAGTGCAGAAGAGTTAGCGCGCGGTGCGCGGATTTACCGGCAATCCTGTCAAACCTGCCACGGTGTAGACGGCGTCGGGATTATCGGACCACCGCTGACGGATCCGAAATGGCGCGACAGCCTCGGCTTCCCGGCAATGGTAAACATCGTTCTTTCAGGAGTGGAAAAGACGCCGATGCCAGCGTGGAAAGGATCCATGGAACCGGAGTCGCTGCACGTCGTGGCGAGCTTCGCCTGGTCGCTGTCTGCCCCTGCGGAGTGAGCGCGGCGTCTTGATCGGCGGATCAAGCATCGTATTCATCAGCCATGTTCCTATCTTGAGGGCGCCTCTTAGTGCGGCATTGGACAGGCACAGGAAATTCGTCCCAGGCTTTCTTTTTCTAGTTTTCGTTGCCTGGCCCCTCTTTGGTGAGAGCTTCACGGTGATCGAGAGCAAGGGGACCGTCAAGAACAGCAATGGCGGGGCATGGGCTCCAGTGGCGCTGAAACAGGCATATGCCTATGGGACCAGAATTCCCACTGGTAGGCGTTCCCATGTGGAGTTTGAACTGTCATCTGCCAACACTGTGTTGGGGCTCGCCCGTGCCGAAGTTGCGATTACCGTAGATACAAATGATCTCAAGATCAAGCGGAGCAAGCTGACGCGAGGCACGGTGCAACTGAAACCTGGCCGGTGGCGTTGGAAGGTCGCGACAGCCTGTTTACCGATGTCACCATAGACCGATGGGCTGTAGAGTTCAGCTACGGGGGAGAGCCGGGGGCGCGTCTTTGGGTCTAGACGAAGGCGGAGAAATCGGCCCGGTTCGAAGCGACGTTGACTGAGGACAAGGGTGGCAAGCAGTGATCGCCTTCCGCATGATTCTTGGCGCAGCCAAGTTCCGTTTTCTAGGCGGCAATGAGGCGACCAAGGTCGTGAGGCCAAGCAGTGTTGCCGTTTACGAAGGGGCAGGGCAGGCCGCAGCAGGGGGCACCGCAGAAACTGTGTTAGCGCAAGTCAAGAAGAAGGTAACCGAGGCCAAAGAGGCGGCCCCTGAGAAGAGCCCCGAGGAGCAGGCAGCGGAAGGCTAGGACGCACGCAGGTCGCGCCACCAGCACCACCACAGGATCACGAGAATATCGTGCCACAGAGTAACGGCGAAGAGTAAGTCCGCAGGCTGACATAAGATATTCTCGCGGTCCCGCAGCCCCGGAGTTGCAACCGATGCGAGATTCAGCACAGTACGTGCTTTCGAATTCCCCAACCGCGCGTCGTGACATGAAAATTTTTCGTTACCCCGCTGATCGCCCCGTTGTGGCCATCGTGCTTGCGTTTTTTGCGTTGGACCTAGTCGTGTATTACTTCGCCCATGCGCCATGGATGGTCATCGCTTGGTTCTTCATCGGCATCTTCCATAAGGCGTGCATCTGTTCGTTCAATCACCACCACCAGCACGTCCCGACGTTTCATCAGCCGATTCTAAACCGGCTGCTTGAGATTCCTTATGGATTTCTGACCGGCATCACTGGCCATGCCTGGTTCCTGCATCATGTCGTGGGGCACCACCGGCATTACAAGGATCAGGAAAAGGACGAATCTGCCTGGAAGCGCGAAGACGGCAGCACCATGGGCGAGGTCGAGTACGCCTTCAAAATCGCGGCGACTGGGTACCCTCGGGCAGCCACCGCGCGCAATGGCAAGTTTGCTCACCGTGTGCAGTTCGCGACGATGGTCGTGATTCAACTCATCTTGCTCACAGGGCTGTTCTGGTACAACTGGCTGAACGCCTTGTTTGTATTTTTACTGCCGATGGCGTTGTCTCTGTTTATCACTGCCTGGCATACCTACTTCCACCATGCTGGCTTGGACACCCAGGACGACTACGAGGCCTCGCACAACATCGTGCACAAGTGGTACAACATCCTGACCGGAAATCTCGGCTATCACACGGCCCATCACATTCGTGGCGGCATGCACTGGTCCAAGCTGCCGGAGTTCCACAAGACCATTGCCGAGAAGATTCCAGAGCGTCTCTATCATGCTCCCTGCATCCCGTTCCGCTGGATGCCGAGCAAGTAGACTGGCGCGTCGGCCAGATCTGCAGTTTTGGGTGTAGTGCCCGCGCGGAATTAGCAATACATTTTGGCGGCGGCAGCGCCGAGTGGTCAGGTGCCAGGCGCGTGGAGCCGCGCGTACCCACAGGCACCTGTGCGACATGCAACGCCGCAGATGGCCGTTTTGCTGCCCCACCCCGAAGGACTGCGGCCCTTTTGCTCCCCGTCTGCGTTGCTGCGCTCGGGACAAACCATAGGGTATGCTCACTCACTTGTGCCTTGCCCGAAAACAAAATGGCCAGTAGCAAAATGTAACGTTATTTCCAAGCGGGTCCTGAGCAGGGCTTCAAAAGAATCGGCTCGAGTCGATCCCATCGACAGCGGTCGACTCGAGTCGAGTTTTCCGATCTCCCGGGCTGCGAGCAGCCTTCAAGGGAACGAATTGCTGTGAACCGGTTTCCGATTCGCGGCTGTACCCGTACAGTTCTACTCCCTCCTCATCGTTCAGGATAGTGTATGATTTTTCGTGTTCCCTGTGTTCTTGTAACTGCCTTGGCGCTGTGCGCTGCCGTCCCTACTGATCTCGTGCCGGATGAGCGTGCCAACTGGGGAAAACTCCCCAACGGCCTGACCTACGCAATCATGCCAAATGTCGAACCTCCGGATCGCGTCAGCATGCGCATCTACGTGCGCGCCGGTTCGTTGATGGAGACCGAGGCTCAGCGCGGTCTTGCCCACTTTCTGGAGCACATGGCCTTCAATGGCACGCGCCATTTTCCTGCGGACAAAATGGTCGAGTACTTCCAACGTCTGGGCATGTCATTTGGCGCAGATACCAATGCTCATACCGGCTACGATGAGACCGTCTATAAACTCGAACTGCCGAATGCAGACAGCGTGTTGCTCAACGACGCCTTCCGCCTGTTGAGGGACTACGCCGACGGCATGCTGCTGACTGACGAGGAGATCGAGAAGGAGCGCGGTGTGATTCTCAGTGAGAAGCGCACTCGCGATTCCGCAGATTTTCGGACCTATATGGCGCGTATGAAGTTCCTCTGGCCCGAGTCGCGCATCGCCTCTCGCGTGCCGATCGGTCTCGAATCCGTGATTAAGGAAGCTGGCCGCGAAGAGTTCACCCGCTTCTACGAGGGCTGGTACCGGCCGGAGAATATGGCGGTGGTGGTCGTGGGCAACGTCAAAGCTGCGGAGATCGCACCGCTAATCGAGCAGTATTTCAGCGCCATGCAAGGCCGTGGCGAGGCACCGCCCGCGCTCGATCTTGGCAAGATCGCCGCGAGCGAAGTCCGTGCCCATGTGCACTACGAGAAGGAGGCGGGCGGCTCGAGCGTGACACTGACCGTTCTGCAGCCCTGTGAGGTCACGCCAGACTCACGCGCCAAGCGGCTCCACGGCCTCAAACAATACGTGGCTGCCACCATTCTGAACAAGCGCCTCGAGAAGCTTACTGAGAAGCCGGATGTCGCCTTCATCAGTGGCCGCACCTACAGCTACGACTGGCTCGACTTTGCCACCATCGGCACCATTACCTTCTCCTGTGAACCCGCGAAGTGGGCAGAAACATTGGCCACGGGCGAGCAGGAAGTGCGTCGCGTCGTTCAGTTCGGCTTCACCCATGCTGAACTTGCCGTAGCCAAGGCGAACGTCCTCCGGTATTTCGAGCGCCAAGTCAACACTCGCCCGACCAAAATGTCGAAGGCTCTCGCTGGCGATCTCGTCCGAGCCATCGCCGATCGCGAGGTCTTCACGAGCCCCGAGCAAGATCTGGTACACGCCCAAGAAGACCTGCAATCGATGACTCTAAAGCAAGTCGCGACCGTCTTTCGCGAAGTCTGGAAGGACCGCGCTGCGCAGATCTTTGTCTCCGGAAACGTTGAGATCGAAGGCGGCACGGACGCGGTCTTAAACGCCTTCAAAGCCAGCCAAGCAATCGCGGTCGAAGCTCCGGCCGAGGAAGAGATCCCGCCATTTGCCTACCAGTCCTTTGGTGCGCCTGGAGCGCCCGTCTCGGATAAGCTGGTCGAGGATCTAGGCATTCGAACCGTGACCTTCGCGAATCACACGCGGTTGAACGTAAAGCAGACAGATTTCGAAGCGGAGACCGTGCAGGTGCGCTTTCGCGTCGGCGCTGGTGCGCTTTGCCTGCCAGCGGACAAGCCCGCAGTTCGCATTATGGCCTCCCGCATTTTCACTGCCGGGGGGCTCGTAGCCCACAGCCGGACTGAGCTTGGTCGGATCTTTGCGGGCACGACTGTCGGCACCAGTTTCGGCGTCGAAGACGATGCGTTTCTCTTCAGCGGCTCGTGTAAACCCAAGGAACTGCGCCAGCAACTGGGCTACATGACCGCGTTCCTGCTTCATCCGGGCTATCGGGAGGACGCCCGCGAGCGCGCCATCCGCAGCTACGAGCGGGAATGGACGGCCGCTCAGCAGGAGCCGGACGGGGTCTGGGGCGGGGCTGTGGACCGCTACCTGGCAAATGGGGACACGCGCTTTGGCCTGGCAAGCGTTGCGGAGTTCGCAAGTGTGACCATAGGCGACGTTCGCCAAGCGCTGGCAGATGCGCTGAACAAGGGCGCGTTGGAAGTCGCGATCGTCGGAGATATCGACCCGGACCTCGCCGTCGCCGCCGCCGCGGAGACCGTCGGTGCGCTTGCGGACCGGCGCAGCGAGCGCCAGCGATTCGAGGACCGTCGCGAGATCAGCTATCCACCTGCTGGACCGCGTTGCCACTTCTCGTTCGAAAGCGATTCTGGCAAGGCCATGGCCGTGGTCATCTGGCCGACCGAGGACATCTATGATATCAAGCGTACCCGCCGCCTCAGCCTGCTGGCATCGGTGCTGACCGATCGCATGCGCATTGAAATTCGCGAGAAGACCGGCGCTGCCTACAGCCCACGCGCCTATTCCCAAGCGAGCGAAACCTACGTGGGCTATGGGAGGATCGAGGCCGTGGTCCGCTGCGCGCCTGAGACCGCGGCGGAGCTGGTGGATACCTTGCGCAGGCTTGCTGCGGACCTCGCAGAATCTGGGCTCACCCAAGACGAGCTCGAGCGCGCCGTGCAACCACGCATCACCGGGCTCAAGCAATGGGTGCGCAACAACGCCTATTGGGCGGGTAACGTAATGGCGGCTTGCGGTGAGTACCCGGAACGGCTCGACTGGGCACGGTCGATGGAGGCCGACATTCCGGCCATTACTCGCGAGGAGTTGGCCGCTCTGGCCGCGACCTACCTGCGTCCAGAACTTGCCCGCATGATCATCATCGAACCCGTACCGGAAGCAAAAGCAGAATGATACGTATTGGCCTAGTCGGCTGCGGCCGCATCTCAGAGAAGCACATCAGCGCCATCATTGACCTCAAAGGGGATTGTGAGCTTGTCGCAGTGTGCGAACGTGACAAGGAGCGTGCGAAGTCCGCAATCGCTCTCACTGGTGCGGAATGGTACGGCGAGTTGGAAGAGATGCTGGCACGACCAGATATCGATGTGATCAGCCTCTGCACGCCATCCGGCCTTCATGCGCCACAAGGGACTCTCGCGGCTCAGCACGGGAAACATGTGATCACCGAGAAACCCATGGCGCTCGATCTTGAAAGCGCGGATCGGTTGATCGCGGCCTGTGAGGCCAACGACACCCGGTTGTTCGTGGTGAAGCAAGTCCGGCTGACGCCCACCCTGCAGTATCTGCGGCGGGCGATCGACAAAGGGCGCTTTGGCAAGATCTACAGCATTTTTGTCAATGTTCTCTGGCAGCGTCCACAATCATACTACGATGCCGAGCCGTGGCGCGGCACTTGGGCGCAGGACGGCGGTGCCTTCATGAACCAGGCCAGTCACTTTGTCGATCTGTTGAGCTGGTTCGGCGGCGAAGTTGAGACGGTCACCGCCCTCACTGCCACGCTGGGCCGTTCGATCGAGGCCGAAGACAGCGGCGTAGCCGTGATGCGGTTCAAGAACGGAATCATTGGCTCAATCAACGTCTCCATGCTGACCTACCCCAAGAATCTCGAGACTACCATCACCGTTCTGGGTGAAAAGGGCACCGTGAAAGCGGGCGGCGCGTCGATCGGTCGCTTCGAGAAGTGGGAGTTTCAGGATTACGACGACGATGACCGCATCATCTATGAGTCTAATCTCGAGCCGCCGGCACCGCACGCATCGGGACATTACCTGTACTACAAGAACGTCATCGACGTGCTTGGTGGCTGTGCCGAACCCAAAACCGATGGCCATGAAGGCCGCCACAGCGTCGCGCTGATTCGCAGTATCTATGAGTCCGCTACCTCTGGGAAACCAGTGAGCTTTTCCGCAAAATGAACGCACCGTGGCGGGCATTCAAGGACCTTGAGACGCCCGATGTCATTCACCATCTCGCAGTTGAATCAGAACTTCTGGACGACGCAACTGCGCCGCCCACCATCTACCTGTGGAGTGGGGGCGAAGCCGTGGTCATCGGTCGCAATCAGAATCCTTGGTCTGAGGCCTCGCCGGACTCGTTGCAGCACGAGCGCCCGCTGTTGGCACGGCGTGTCTCCGGCGGTGGTGCGGTGTATCACGGGCCGGGAAACCTGAACTTCTGCATCAGCATGCCGCGGGCACTGCACGCTCCCCATCAGCGGCTTGCGGAGATTGCAACCGTGGTCAGCCAGGTCAGCGGCAAGGATGTCACGGTGGATGAGCAGTACAACCTGCGTCTGGACGGCCGCAAGATCTCAGGAACCGCCTTCCGGCTGATTCGAGATCGGGCGCTGCATCACGGAACCTTGCTGGTGCATGCTGACCTCGCAAAGCTGCGCGCGGCGCTGCAGGCCGAGGAACTGCAGATCGCTACCCAAGCCGTCGCGTCGCGCCCCGCGTCGGTCACCAACGCGGGCAGGGAGGGGCAGGTTGCGGAGTTCGCAAAAGCCCTGCTTGTTCACTTCTGCGGACAGGCCGATGCGCCGCCGCCAGCAACACCTGCAGCCGAACGAGTGTGCCAACTCCGCAGCTGGGAATGGCGGTTTGGCCACACACCCAGCTTCGAAGCGAGCGTTGGCGGGCAGACAATATCGGTAGAGAACGGGAAGATTTCAAATTCGGGTATATTGGCGAAACCATTTTGCCCCGCGCGGGTTAGAACTATACTTGAGGCAACGACCTTCCAGAAAGAGGAACAGGATGAGTAAAACCGGGCCTGATGACCCACAGGATGAATTGCACAGGCAGATGCAAGGACTGTTCGAGAGCTTTGCCCCGCCAGGAATGTCACCTAGTGCGCCCGCCAGCGAGCCAGGAGCGGAAGAGGAACAGAGCGATGAGGACAAGGTTGATCCATTGCAACTGGTCTATGACTTCGACCTAAAACCTCGCGATGTGAACGCCTATCTCAAGCGCTATGTGATCCGTCAGGAAGAGGCAAAGAAGGTCCTGGCAGTCGCTATTTGCGATCACTACAATCATGTTCGCCGATGTCTGCTGGATCCGGAGCTGGAGTCAGAAGAGTACGCCAAGCAGAACGTCCTGCTGCTGGGCCCGACCGGTGTCGGCAAGACCTATCTCATTCGTTGCATTGCCAAGCTCGTTGGCGTCCCGTTTGTGAAGGCAGATGCGACTAAATTCTCCGAGACCGGCTATGTCGGCCATGACGTCGAGGATCTGGTCCGAGATCTGGTCAAGCTCGCCGATGGCGATACCGAGCTCGCGCAGTACGGAATCATCTACATCGATGAAATTGATAAGATTGCGGGTCGAGGCTCTGGCGGAAATCGCGATGTCTCCGGGCGCGGTGTACAGATCAACCTGCTCAAGCTGATGGAAGACTCAAACGTCAACCTCGTCAGCCAGACCGATATCGCCTCGCAGATGGAAGCGATGATGAATATGATGAACCGTCAGGATTCGCCACCACGCACCATCAACACCCGGCACATCCTGTTTATCGTCAGTGGGGCCTTTGGCGAACTGACGGGTCAGATCCGCAAGCGCATGCAGGGCTCGCAGATCGGCTTCGACCGCGATGAGACGGCGGCGCGGGATGATGATTACTACGCGCGATTGGTAGAGACCAAAGATTTCGTTGATTACGGGTTTGAGCCTGAGTTCGTCGGTCGCTTGCCAGTGCGGGTAGCCTGTCATTCCCTGTCTGTGCCGGATCTGGAAATGATCCTGTCTCAGTCAAAAGGCAGCATGCTTAAGCAGTATGCCAACGACTTCTCTGGCTACGGTATCGACCTTAACATCCTGCCAGGGGCATTGCGCTGCATTGCCGAGCGTGCGCATACCGAGCAGACCGGCGCTCGCGGCTTGATGACCGTCCTAGAGCGGACTTTTCGCAATTTCAAGTACGAGCTTCCGTCTACCGACGTCGAGCTTTTGACGGTGGATGAGACCACTATTGCCGAGCCCGACCTGCAACTGCAGCAGATCCTTTCCGAGCATCCTGCGGATCCGCCCCGGTTGCCCACGAGCGAGGAGCCAGCCAAAGACGAGGCGGCCGAAGATGTGGCGCCAGCTGTGCCCGACAACAGCCTGCGTGCTCAGGTGGGTGAGTTTGCCGAGGAGTTCGAGAGTGCCCACGACTTTTTCCTGAAGTTTCAGGAGGATGCGATTGATGCGCTGGTCGAGCAAGCGGCGTTGAACGGCCAGACCGTGCTCGAGCGCTGCCGCGAGTGCTTCAAGGACTTCGAGCACGGACTTGCTCTGCTACGCTGCAAGACCGGCGAGAGCACGTTCGAAATCGACGCAGCAGCCGTCGCTGATCCGGGCCAGGCTCTTACCGCTCGGCTGCGCGACAGCGCTGTGTAGGCTGCTATTCGCTGTAGGCGCCACCCGTCGAAACCTCTCGAATGCCATGGCAGGTATCGACGGGTGGCGGCAGGAATCGACAGACTGCGACTCACTCGTGGGAGCTTTATTTTTGGCACAGAGGGGACACCGAGGGAATGCGGGAGATGGTTTGCCTCGTTTCGTCCTGCCCAGCTCGTTGTGCTCTGAGTCCTCTGTGGTAGAATTTCTTCATCGCGGCTTCACGCCCAGATGCGGTCTGCGGACCGTTGGATTAATATTTGCCTTCTTGATAGCGCGAATGGCCGCCGTGTTGGATTCTCCAGTATCCCTGGAGCCGTTCAGTGGCTGCGAGAAGTGCAGTCCGAGGCCGCAGCCGTACGTGATTGACTTCCACTGAATTCGCGCCACCTTTTCGCTGGGACCTGCGATTCCGTATGGCTGGCCAGCTTCAAGAGAGACTTCGGCTGCGTTGATGCCAATCTGGTTTTAATTCAGGATAGCGAATGACAATTCGTTCTGCCGTTTCGCAAGCGTACTTTTTTGAGCTGCGTCCAAATCAAGCCCGCTATAGGCATGTTTTCTGCGGTGAGCACGGGGCCCCGGGCGCGACGTGGCCAAATTGTCAGAAGCCAATGCTCCGAATGCTCAGCCTCGACTGTGAAGATCAAAGATTGGGATTGGTCGAGTTGGGCATACCAGTGCTCGATTTAGTGTTTTGCTGGACCTGCAATTTGGGAGAGGGTCGCACTGCGTACCGGCTGGATCCAAGTGGCGGAACTTCGCTCATTCAGTAGGACGAGGGCGGCGTCGAGGAAGACTTTCCATACGAGGATTACCCAGCCTATTTCCCGGAAGCAGAAGTGGAGTTGGCGCCACTTCCTCAGAAGGTCCAAGAACTGATCAGCGGCGTAAACGCCGGAGGAGAAATGTCCGGCCTGCGGGGCGTTGATGGAGCTTCTTGCCTGATCACGGAGAATTTCGCTGCACAAGCGATTGGCGAGTTTCTCATGGGATTTTGAAAATCCCCTTGAGGAAGACGGCGCCTCGGTGCGCAAATTCGCGTATTCCACCTCGAAAACTGCTGTCTGCGCGGAATGCCGGTAATCAGTCAGTTTTCACACGTTGACGATTGCGCGCGGTCGTGAACTGTTTCGATCGGTATCGATCATAATCGATCATTAAAGTAACAGCCAAGCAAAAGACCACAGGCGATGCTCGACCAAGAACGCGAAAAACTAATTGCCGATTTACTGAGCCAGAAGGCCTTCGTTTCCTTGCAGGAAGTCGTCGCTGCGTGCGGTGCCTCGGCAGTAACCGTGCGGCGCGACTTCACCCGGATGGAAGCCCAAGGGCTCTTGGAGCGCATCCATGGCGGAGCCAAGAGCACGATGGAAAACCTGCCGTTGGACATTCGCCGGACGGTGATGTTCGAAGAGAAAACACGCATCGCCGAAAAGGCCGTTGCGATGTGCGCTGACGGCGAGACGGTCTTCATTGACGGCGGCTCGACCACCAGCCAGATGGCAGCACATCTGAAACCCCGTCGCCTCGAAATCGTCACCAATTCGTTGGTTCTTGCCACAGCCCTGCTCGACAGCCGCAACGAGCTGGTGCTCACCGGAGGCAGCGTGCTGCCCAGGCAGGGCCTGGTGCTCAACCCTTTCGAGGACGACCTGATTGATCGCTATCGCGCAGCCAAGGCGATCATGGGCGTGGGCGGACTCGATCCGGTCGGCCCGACGAACGACGATCCACGCCTGATCCGCTTCGAGCAGAAGATGATCGCGCATGCCGACGAGATCATTCTGCTGGCCGACAGCGCCAAGCTCGGCAAGCGCGAAAAGCTCCTGCTTTGCGAGTACAGCAAGATCAGTGCGATCATCACCGACAGCAACCTTGCGCCTGAGCACCGCGCGTGGCTCGACAAACTCCCACTGACACTCATCACGGTTTGACCAAGGAAACCAGATTATGAAAGCAATGAAACTCACCGGCATCGAGGCCATGGAGATGATGGAGGTTGCGACTCCCGAGATCACCAATCCGAACGATGTCCTGATCCAGATGAAAACCGTGGGCGTCTGTGGCTCGGACGTGCACTATTATGAGACTGGGCAAATTGGTTCACAAGTTGTGGACTACCCGTTTGCGGTCGGCCATGAGGGCGCGGGCGTGGTGGTGGCGGTGGGGACTGCAGTCACGCGAGTTAAGCCGGGCGACCGGATTGCGATCGAGCCAGCCATGCCCTGCGGTGCCTGCGATCAGTGCCTGACAGACCGTGCGCACACCTGCCGCGCGCTGCGCTTTCTCGGCTGCCCAAGGCAGGCCGAAGGCTGCCTCTCGGAGTACATCGTCATGCCCGAGGGGAGCTGCTTTACAGTAAGCGCGACCACTAGCTTCGATGAGGCCGCGATCTCAGAGCCGCTCGCCATCGGCGTCTATGCCGTCAAGCAGTCTATTCCCATGGCCGGCGCCAAGGTCGGCATTCTTGGTGCCGGATGCATTGGCCTGAGCGTCCTGCTGCCTGCCCAAGCCCAGGGGGCGGACAAGATTTACGTAACTGATAAGATCGACAATCGCCTCGCACTGGCCGCTGAAGTCGGGGCTGCCTGGGGGGGCAATCCGGATTGCGAAGACGTGGTGGCGAAGGTCGCCGAGTTAGAGCCTGGCGGTCTCGACGTGGTCTTCGAATGCTGCGGCGAGCAGGAAGCGCTGGACCAGGCGATCGAGATGCTCAAGCCTGGCGGCAAGCTCATGATCATCGGCATTCCCCCGACTGCAAAGCGGGTGACCTTTCTGATTGACAAACTGCGCCACAAAGAGATCTGTATCCAGAACGTTCGCCGGCAGAACCATTGTGTGCAGCCTGCACTTGACATGATGGAACGCGGCGACTTCGACGTGAACGTCATGGTTACCCATCGCTTCCCCTTTGAGCAGAGCAAAGCGGCCTTCGACCTCGCCGCTTCCTACAAAGACGGCGTGGTCAAAACAATGATCGATTTCCCCGCGTAGTAACGCCCCAAAGATACGACCTTTCCAGGCCAAAACAAGGACTCCAGCCATGAGCCTCTACCAGAAATATGAAGACGAAATTCGCCAGTTTGTGACTGTCTGTAACAAGTTGGCAATAAACATGTACGTCACCGGCTACGGGGGGAATGCGGCCTTGAGGCTGGAGGACGATTTGATCCTGATCACGCCGACCATGTTGAACAAGGGGGACATCACCAGCGAGGACGTCGTGTTTATCACCTTGGCCGGTGAGACCGTTGAGGGAAATCGCCGTCCCACTGGTGAACGGCCGATGTACATCAAGTTTTTCAATGATCGACCAGATATAAAGTCGGTCATTCATTGCCATGCGCCCAACGTATGTGCCGTCGCGATCATGGCAGGCGACAACCTGCTGATGCGGCCCTTTTTTCCCGAGACCTCCCACGAAGTCGGACCAGCTCCGATCGTCCCGTACGCTGAGCCTCTCACCCAACAGCTGGCGGACAACTTTGAGCCCTTCATTCGCAAGTACAACAGCTTCATCATGGAGAATCACGGTCTGGTGACCATGAGTCCAGAAGGAATCGACTACACCATGATGAACGTGGAGCTGTTGGAAATGTCAGCCTATTCCATCCTGCAGGCTGCGGCAACGGGGCGGGAACTGAGGGAGTTGACGCGCGAGGCCATCGAAGGCTTGGACAACGTCATGAAGCAACGCAATTGCCCGATGTTCGGCGCGCCCGGCGAATATGAGTCGCTGGTGGAACTCTACTTCTAGCTTTGCCTTCCGATCGGTCTGCGCTCCGATCGACCAGTTCGCTGTAATCGGCAAGGAAAGCGAAGGAGCTGGCCTTCTCATCGCCAACCTTTCTTGAATCGTTAAGTTTGCAGACATTGATGTTTGAATAATATCCAATTTAGTAAACTTGATAGGTGAGCTCAGAAGATCGATTCTCGAATTCTTGAACGCGTCATTCTAGGCCAGCGCAGTGCATTTTGTGAAAGTTCACTGGGGCTTCAGAGACGAATTGATCTTGCTGCACACCTGAAGCACGAGAGAGTCGTTGTCGTTACTGGGATGCGCCAGGTGGGGAAGTCGACTCTGCTGGGGCAGATTGCCGAACGTTTCGATGAATTTCATCACGCCGAATTTGGGACGCACCTTACCGGCCGCCACAGCCGCGTGGAAGTTTTCCGTTCTCCTTCCGGGAAGTACTGGATCTGAAGGGAATCGATGCGCTTGCGACCATGACAACCATTCAAGCGGCAAGAGTCCAGGCGGAATTCGATTTATACCTGATGGACGGCGGCATCCCCAGTCACGTTCCCTGCTTCTGACCCCGGGGGAGAGTCACGGCATTGATTTGGTCGACACCGGCCCCGAACTACGCGACCTGCAGATTCTATCTGCCTGGCGGTGGTTGCTGGGCTTTTGATTGGCTCTCTTCCTCAGGCTGATAGCCATGCCGGAGCATGTCCTCATGAAAGCAGGGAAAGGTGTGGCGGCCAGTCGCGGTTCGCCAGCGTCCGACGGATTCCGGGCGCACCGGGATCGTGGTCATGCGCCGATCCAGGAAGTCTTCCAGCCGGGCGAGGGTGCGAGGCTGGTCGAGTACAAAGTCTTCGAAGCGTACCGGGAGCAGATGACGCGGGGACGGCGTGGCGTTGAAGATGTCCGCCTGGTACTTCCAGCTGATCGCCCGGCGCTCGCGCTCGTCGTCGGTGCGATCGTAGGGTACACCAAAGTCGGCAAGGTCGTCGGTAATATGACTGCCAACGATCGAGTCGCGGGGATCGCGTACCCAGAAGATGTAGTGGATCTGCGGAAACAGGCGCACGATCCATGGAAAGCAGAGGATGGTCTCGGGCAGCTTCCAGCCCTTGTCTGGCGCGTCGCTGGCCAGGACGCTAGCGAGATACTCCTCGACCAGACGGCGAAAGGCGGGGTCGATGGGCATGGTGTGGAGGCGCTCGAAGTCCCACTGGCAGTTGCCACGATAAACGACGTGTCGGGCGAATACCCGACAGGCTTCGTACATGGCCGCGGCCGGGACGAGGTCGCCGGACTCGTTGAGTCCGGCGCCCATATAGAAGCCGCTGGCGCTCAGGGTGTGGGACATGGCACGGGTGCCAGAGTGGCCGCGCCCAATTACGGTGACGATCATCGTATGTGCACCACGGATTCGGTTTGTACGGATTCGATCGCTGCGGCCAACACCTTTTGGGCAGCCAGGCCATCGGCCCCGGAGCCGTCGATTTCGTCAGGGGCGGCGCCCTCGTTGAGCTGCGCGACAAACCGCGACAGGCGATTGCGAAAGGTGTCGTCGAAATCGCGCATGCCGCCGAACACCGGGTTGGTGTAGACGAGTTTCTGCGAGTCGCCCGCAGGATAGAGGGTGGCCTCGCGGAAGATGTCGTCGATGACGAACCGGCCCTTGGTGCCAGCCACTTCAGTGCGCTCCATGGGATGGCCCCGCTCGATGTCGTAGCTGCCAGTCAGGTGCCCGAGCGCACCACTTTTGAAGCGCATGTTGAACTGGGCTGTGGACCAGATGGTGCGCCCGGGGGCTTTAAGGCCGAAGCACTGGACGGCTTCGATGTCGCCGCAGAAGTAGCGCATGATGTCCACCGTGTGCGGATGTAGCGCCTTGATCTGAAACCAGGGCGACGACTCGCGTGGGTTCATGATCCACATGCTGATGTTCATGAACAGCTGGTGGCCGATGCGTCCCTCATCTACCCATTGCCGGGCGAGCCGGGCAGCGGGCGTGAAGCGGTGGTTGAGGTCGATGCCGTAACAAACCCCGGCGGCTTGGGCAGCGGCGACCATTTCCTCGCCCTTGGCGATCTCGTTCGAGATGGGCTTTTCGCCGAGGACATGCTTACCGGCGGCGATGGCTTCCATGGTCGGCTCGTAGTGGTCGCTGCCGTATTCCTCGCCTCCGGTCGCGACGCTGACCATGTCCAGCTCGACGTTGGCGAGCATCTCGGCCACCGAGTGGAACGCTGGCACGCCGTGCGCCAGAGCAGCAGCGGCGGCGCGCTCGCTGTTCCGGTCACAGACCGCGACCAACTCCCCATCTGCCATTTCCCGGTACAGGCGTGCGTGCTTGTTGCCGATCGGGCCAAGGCCGATGACGCCAATTCGTTGTTTCATCAGAGCCACCTGCTACCGCGACCGCGCTTGGAGCTTGCGGGCCTGCTCCGGGTCGCCGATATGGAGGGTGTCGTAGGCCTGCTGGCTGCTCTCGAAGTAATCGATGCCCGGGTGCCCATGCCAACCGGGCTGATGGTGCATGGGGTTGGGCTTACCGACCGCGGCCACCCGCTTGTCGATGTGCGCCTGCATCTGCGCTTCCAGCAGCGCCACGATGTCTGGATGTTGATCCGCGACATTGTCGTTCTCATCCGGATCGGTGATCAGGTTGTAGAGCTCGACCTCGGGCTTGAAATGCACGTCGGGCTCGAGCGCGTGGATGAGCTTCCATTCGGGCGTTCGCCAGCCATGCTTACGCATCCAGGTGCACTCGGAAATATAGAACGAGGAGGCAAAGCTGGCCGCCTCGCCACGCACCAATTGCATGAGCGACTGGCCGTCGAAGTCAATGCCCGGCTCGATCTCGGCCAGTTCCATGAGGGTCGGTACGAGGTTCATGTGCTGGTTGTAGCCAGGCACGCGTTGCCCAGCGGGAACCTTACCCGGGTAGCGGATGATCAGCGGCACTTTGAGGCAGACGTCGTAAATACCGTGGTGGTCGAACCAGCATTCGTGGTCGTAGAGGGTTTCGCCATGGTCGCCGTTGAGGACGACGATGGTGTCCTCGGCGATGCCAAGCTTGTCCAGCGTCTCGAAGAGGACGCGGATGCAGGCGTCCATGTAGGCGATGGCGCCGTCGTATTGGGCGATCACGTAGTCTTTATCGGTGATCCCGGGCGGCATCCAGCTCATGAAGTAGTCGGCGAACGGCTTGAAGGCCATGACCGGTTCCATGGAGCTGTTGCTGGTATCGCACTCATCGCCATGGTAGAACA
>Ga0115566_10000559_pt1 | contig 32302 bp, 27 predicted proteins | sample COGITO_mtgs_1204_3_FD_87173 | JGI IMG/M metagenome (GOLD analysis project Ga0115566, IMG submission 87173) | Pelagic marine microbial communities from North Sea - COGITO_mtgs_120405 | ecosystem: Environmental > Aquatic > Marine > Epipelagic | place: Germany:Helgoland, sampling site Kabeltonne...
CGAGGTTTGATTTTAGAGTATTCTGTTCAGATCGTTATCGTCAGGAACCCAACTTGAAAGCCATTATTTGCCAAAGCTTTGATCATCCCAGCAACCTCACCTTGTCAGAAACCGAGGCGCCAGACCTTGCCGATCATGAAGTCTTAATCGATATTGCTGCGACAGGCTTGGGCTATGTTGATGCTCTGACCGTGTCGGGCCTGTATCAGATCAAGCCGCCCTTACCCTTCATTCCGGGTAACGAAATCGCCGGCACCGTGATCCAGATTGGCGCGGACGTTCAAACCCTCAAGGTTGGCGACCGGGTTCTTGCCATGCCTTCAAACGGCGGGCTTGCGGAACACATCAGCCTCTCAGCCAGCCGTTGCCTGGTCATTCCAGATCACCTGAGTTTTCCTGCGGCCGCCTCGTTTTTAGTCAATTATTGCACGGCCCACCATGGCCTCGTTACCTGCGGGGCTTTGACAGCCTCGGATACGGTCTTGATCCTTGGCGCAAGCGGCGGCGTTGGTGTTGCGGCGATTGATGTCGCAAAAAGCCATGGCGCGCACGTGATTGCTGCGGCATCAACCCCAGAAAAGGTGCAGGCCGCGATCGCAGCTGGCGCGGATGAAGGCCTTTTGTATTCAGCCGCCGACTGGCGGGATCAACTCAAAACGCTGCTTGCCGGACGCGCTTTGACCGTGGTTTATGACCCTGTTGGCGGCGATTTCGCTGACCCAGCCCTACGATCCCTCAGTCCGGGAGGGCGTTATCTGGTGATCGGATTTGCCAGTGGCACCATTCCAAAATTCGCAGCGAATTTGACCCTGTTAAAACAGATCAGCATCGTTGGCGTCAATTGGGGGGGTCACATCATGATCCATCCAGAGGCATCGCAACCTGTCATAGATCACTTACTGAGTCGCATCCAAGCGCGGCAACTCAATCCCGAGGCGGGGCAATGCTTCGCTTTAGCAGATGCGGGTTTAGCGATGACCGCCATGTTAGACCGCCAAGCGATTGGCAAAATTGTCATTACCCAGGAGTAACCCATGTCCGACATCACCCCTTTCGAAATTGATATCCCGGTCGAGCAGCTCACCGATCTAAAATTACGTTTGGCCATGACCCGAATGCCCGATCCGGAGACCCCAAACGACTGGTCTCAGGGTGTGCCGCTCGCTTATATGATTGAGGTGAAAGACTATTGGGAGAAATCTTATGACTGGCCAGATCGGCAAGCGCGCCTGAATCGTTGGCCCGGATTTAAAACAACCCTAGCCGACGTCGACATCCACTTTTTGCACATTCGGTCTCAGCATGATGAGGCTCGACCACTTTTAATGACTCATGGCTGGCCCGGATCCATTGTGGAATTTCAAAAGGTCATCGCAGCCTTAACGGATCCTTGCGCCCATGGCGGCACTGCCGAGCAGGCATTTCACCTAGTATGCCCGACGCTACCCGGCTTCGGCTTTTCGGGTCAACCCACTCAGCCGGGGTGGGGCATTGAAAAGATCGCCGAGGCCTGGGATGAGCTTATGCTGCGGCTTGGCTATAACCAATATCTCGCCCAGGGCGGCGACTGGGGCGCCATTGTTACAACAGCCATCGGCGTTCAGAACCTTGGGCACTGCCGTGGGATCCACGTCACGATGCCAATCGTGACACCCGATCCTGAGACCATGAACGACTTAACCGATGCAGAACGCGACAGCCTTGCTGCCATGCAGTTCTATCAAAACCATGATTCAGGATACTCCAAGCAGCAAAGCACGCGCCCCCAAACCCTAGGCTATGGTCTTGCCGACTCACCTATCGGACAGGCTGCGTGGATTTTAGAAAAATTCTATCAGTGGATGGATTGCGATGGTCTGCCCCAGAACATCGTCAGTCTCGATGAACTTTTAGATAACGTCATGCTTTACTGGTTACCCAATGCCGGCGCTTCTTCGGCTCGGATTTACTGGGAAAGTTTTGGCAGCAACACCGTGTCATCGTTACCCGTCACCGTACCATCGGCGATCAGCATCTTCCCGAAAGAGATTTTCAAAACGTCTGAGCGCTGGGCCCGGCAGCGCTATCAGGACTTGCGCTACTTCAACCCATTATCGAAGGGCGGCCATTTCGCAGCCTTTGAACAACCCGACTTATTTGTGCAGGAACTGCGCGCAGCCTTTGATCAAATCCGCGATTAATCGGGCGCCTGAGCTGGCGCCGTCTGCTCAGGCGTGACCTGGCTAACAACAGGCGTATTCCGCAAAAAGCGTTTTGGCGAAGCCGCGTACCAGATCCTAAACGCGTGCTGAAAAGAGCTTGGTTCAGAGTAGCCAAGCATCTTGCTCACAACTTTGACGGGATGACCACGACTTAATAAACGCATGGACTCCTTGCGGCGGTAGTCCTGAAGAATTTCACTGAATTTCGTGCCCTCCATTGCAAGCCGACGACGCAAGGTTGAGGCCTCTATCCCAAATGCCTCGGCCGCCAGCGGCATTGAGACTTTCTCAAAAGATCGACACGCTCGATCTATGTATTCGAGCACCCGGCCGCCCAGTCCATCCGACTCAGCTCTCGCCGCCAAGGTTGGCTGAATCAACGACTTAAAGTGCAAGGCAACCCCCTCATTCGCTAAAATAGATGGCTGCTCAACCTGATCTCGAGCCCAGATAACCTCGGTCACTTGATCGCTGGTGACCCCGAGCTCAACTTGACGCGACAGATAGTCGGTGACCGCCATCGGCCGACCACGATAAATCAGTGCCTGAACCAGTAGCACGCCAGACTTCGACAGCTGGGCAATACCCGAAACGAACTGGGCGACAAAAAAATGATGCTGCCAATCATGAATGGGAATACGCGGCAGGATTCGAATCGAAAAGGTCTCTGGCGTCTCAATGGTTGTGTTATGCACCACATTGGTGTCCATCAATCGAGTGTCTGCAACGCACTGAATTGCAGCCTTGATCGTGGCTTGAGTCACTGCATAACTGATTCGGGCAACCATCGGTCCCCGCAGCTTTTTTTCTCGCCAGAAAACATCAAAGGCACCGGGATCTTTGCCTAAAATTGTTTCCATATCACGATTAACTTGCTCAAAACTCAAAGAGAAGTTTGGGTCGAGACTTGAGTCACCAACTGACAAAATTTTTTCATAAATCGCTGGTTTTAAGAAGCCACGATCCCGACCGAACTGATAAATCGAGATAACAGCCGGACCATAAAACCAGACAAATTGATCTGACTTGTCGCCGCGCCGACTCTTGGATCGTGCTTGTTTCAATCTATGCGTCCTTTATACGGTGCTTTTTCAGACTCTTTTTTCAGGCATTTTTTTAGGCACTTTTAGCCCTGATTGAACCCCAATTAAATCCAAGCGGCGATGGACCCTTGGTCACCAAAAAGCGCCGTACTAGCGTGTCGTTGCTCACTGTCAGCCACTTCAACTTACCAGCTTAATGCCTCATCACCACAGACATTCGCGCAAAAATTAAACAATTCGCCTCTTTTTAACCAGATTAAGGCGCGCGTTACGGACTCGTCAAGCCTAAATCTCAAGTCAAACCCAACGCTTCAACCCTTTGGTATCAAGCCGGCTTTTTCATGAGCAAAGCAGGCGTGCGGGCTTTATAAGCTTGGTAAGCTTGTTCTTGACCCCATTTACGATCCGCACGGGCCTCGAGCATGCGCACGCCGCTGACGTAGTTCATCAGTACGAATACAAAAAGGGGTGAAATCAACGCAAAATGCTGGAGTCCTTGAAGCACGGGGTAGGCCATTACCGCGATGCCAAACCACAATAAAATCTCGCCAAAATAGTTAGGATGCCGGGACCAAGCCCAAAGACCTGACTGGATGAACCGCTCGCGATTCGCCGGATCCTTGCGAAATTGCGTCTTTTGCGCGTCTGCAACCACTTCGATGCCGAATCCAAAAACCCAAATCAAAGCACCAATCAGCGCCCAATAATCGAGCGGTAACTTCTCTGAGGCGGTCATCGCCGCCAAGGCCGCCGACAACGTGATTGCAACCCACAAGCCTTGCAACGTCCAGGTCATAAAAAACTGCAGAAAGTCGGTTTTCATTTCACGGAAACGACGATCTTCGCCCGCTGACAATACACGCCGAAACAAAAATTGGCCGAGCCGTGTCGCCCAGATCAGTACCAGCGCCCCGATCAAATAGTCGCGCGGGTTTGAAACAGGCACAAAAATCCAGGCAATCAAAACCAGCGTGATATAGGTCAAACTGCCGGCCAAATCATAAAATTTTTCCGTACTGAAACCATATGCGGGGACAAACGCGCACCACTGAACCAGAAAACTCAAAGCGACACATCCTGCAAAAAGCGGCATGCCCTGGACCATCACGCCCTTGTCTGACCCCATATAACTCATTGCTAAGCCCAACAAGATTGCAACCACAGTCCCTATCACCCAAATCGCGTTTTTTGACATGCTTACCTCCCGTAAGATTCTTAACCGATACAGCTCTTAGCACTAATGCCGCCGCGCTTAGCACTAACGCCGCCGCGCTGCTTTCAAACCATCCAATCCATAGCGGCTTATTCAATCACAGCTTATTCAATCACAGCTTATTCAATAATCGTTTTTACTCGCCGCCTGCTAAGCCATTGAGCTGTGTCCGTCTCGCTGAAACAATACCCCTACTACACGCACAGTCTTTACAGGCACAGTCCGTTTGCCCGCTTCGCCCGCATGGCCGATGCGGCTCAATAACTGCTGTCATGCAATCCTTTTTCAAATGCTCTGGCGCTGCGCTTGCTCTCATGGCGCCGCCATTAAGGTGTTCATTAACCCTGCCAACCGGTATCCCGCCTGGGCAAGACGCAATTTGGCAACAGGCCAGTTGATTGCTTGATAATCAGGACTCAGGGCGTAACGCTGACTCGACCAAGGTTCGCAGCCCGACTCCGATTTACGACAGTACTGAACCCTCGGATGGGTCACCAAATCCAGAGACTCTTGTGCCCAAATCAAGGTCGTTCCCTGATCAAAGTCGTCGGCGCCAGGCAGCGCCAGTAATTCGATCAAAAGATCAGAACGTGACTTTCCAGTTGAGGCCACCAAGCAAAAATCCCAAACCCCATGAAGATTGGTGCAATCCTCATAACCGGTCACCTGCGTGCGATTGCCGCCTAGGTCCTCAAAAAAGCTGACGTGGAGCGGCTGATGCAGATCTCCAATCCAATGGCTCAAAAACATCAACGATTGCAATCGTGGCCAAGGTGAGAGCGCCGCCTGTTGCAGCAAGCCAATGTGCGTTTCAATTGCCGTTAAGAGACAACCCGTTACGCACTTGTCGTAATGGACGGCGGATGCGTCGCGCGCAACATTGACATAGTGCCAAGACGCAACCGACCTATATTGTTTTAAGGGTCGAACCTGATCCGCCCAAGTACATAAGTCTGCAAACGTCAGTGCCTTGCCGTCGAACAAATCTGTCCGCTGATCATCGGGCAAGGCTTGCATTAATCCTTGTATTCGGGCCCTGACCTCGGCACTCAATTGGCTTTCAGCAACCTCACAGGTCAGTTGATGCCCGGTTGCGGACCAACCCAGCGCAGCAGGCAACCAAAGCAGACTGCCAACCGCCATCAGCGCCGCGATCGTGTGCCGCGCTTGTCGCGAGAAAGGGTTTTTTGCCCTATTTTGAAGCCGAGGTCTCAAGGGTTTAACCGTTGTCATCATGTTGCACCGTGTGTTGTTAACTGCTCGACTGCGCCTGCGATTCAATGAAGCGCTTCAAAAAACGCAAGTGTTCGTTCACTCGAAAATCGGCCTGAAGCGCGTCCATAATAATGCCCTCGGGACTAATCAAATACGTCACTCGGCGCACCCCGAGGCCCAAAGGACCATTCACTTTATAAGCCTTGATGACCGATTTGTCCGTATCCACCAACAGCGGAAACGGTAATTGGTGCTGCCTCGCAAAACGCGCATGACTGTCTTCGCTCTGCGGGCTGATCGCCACCACGGGTAACGACAGGGCTTCGAACTCTTCGTGCATATCACGTATGCCACAAGCCTGCTTAGTTCATCCCGGCGTAAAATCAGCGGGATAAAAGTACAAAACCAAAGCCCGGCTACTGAGAAAGTCTGCCAAACTCAGCACAGTACCCGATTGATCTGGTAGCGAAAATGCCGGCGCTGTATCCCCTGGATTTAACATTGCTCTACCTCAATTTTGGGCCCTAATAGCCCATCACGCTTATTCAACAGTACCTAACCGAGCAGCGCTGATTCGTGTGCCATTAATTAGCCTGACCGTCTGCCGCGACCGTGCGTCTCACCTCAGCAAGACGCAAGTGCTGACTTGATGCTAACACTGTCGACCCCGAGGTCATAGCCGGTTGGGGGGACGAAGCAAACCAATGCAAAGATGCCAATCTCGAATAGATTGGGCGATAATAACGGCGCCTTAATCGCCAATCTGGAAGCAACCTGATGGAAACTTACGAGGTCATGAAAACCACCTTTGCTGCACGATCTTTTACCGATCAAATCGTTTCGAATGAGACCCTGTACCGGATATTAGACCATGCCAGATTCGCCCCGAGTGGCGGTAATCGCCAGGGCTGGAAAGTCTTAGTGATTACCGAGCCCTCGATCAGGACCGATTTACAAACCCTTATGGCACCCACAATTCAAGCTTATAAAGCGATGGCAGTCGCCGGCGAAACACCTTTTAACAGCATTTCACCTTCTTCTGTAACACAGGCCAGCATCGATGCGATGTCCCCTGACATGCCCTTCACAGGACAGCTCTCGCAAGCGCCGGTTGTGCTGGTGGTCACGGTTGATCTGAACCTGGTGACTGCGTTCGACAAGGATCTCGACCGCGTCGGCGTCATCGCCGGCGCCTCAATCTATCCCTTTGTCTGGAATATTTTGCTCGCAGCACGCAACGAAGGTTTAGGCGGTGTCCTGACAACGTTTCTCAGCCATAAAGAGCCCGAGGCAAAACGACTTTTGGGCATTCCAACCGACCATGCTATCGCGGCCCTCGTCGGCATTGGTGAACCAACTCGGCAGCTCACCAAGCTAAAACGCCATCCGGTGACTGCTTTCACCGCTGTAAATCATTTTTCAGGAGCGCCGCTCGATGCCTCATGACACCGACACCTCCGAACCCTTTGTCATCTCGGCCTTTTATCTCTTTGCCAGGATTGAATCGCCCGAGACGCTGCGAAAAACCCTTCTAAGGTTAGTGGGCCGCTTTAATATTCTGGGCACGATACTGGTCGCTCCGGAGGGCATTAATGGCACCGTCGCAGGCGCCCGGCGCGAGACAGATCAGCTGTTTGACGCCATTCGAGAAGATCCCCGCCTGTGCAAACTGCAAACCAAAGAGTCCTACTGCGCTGAGGCACCGTTTCTGCGCGCGAAGGTGAAGTTGAAAAAAGAAATCGTCACCATGGGTCAACCCGACCTGGATCCGGCGCAGGATACTGGCACGTACATCGCGGCAGAGGACTGGAACGCGTTGATTCAAGACCCTTCTGTGATGTTGATCGATACGCGCAATGATTACGAAGTCGAAGTGGGTACGTTTCAAGGCGCTCTGAACCCAAAAACCCAGTCCTTTCGCGACTTTCCTGATTATGCCGCACGCACCCTACCAGCCAACAAGGATCAGAAAATTGCGATGTTTTGCACGGGCGGAATTCGGTGCGAAAAATCAACCGCCTACCTCAAGTCGCAAGGCTACTCTGAGGTCTATCACCTTGAAGGTGGGATACTAAAGTATCTGGAAACGGTGCCAGAATCAGAATCGCTGTGGGAAGGTGCCTGTTTCGTCTTCGACGAGCGCGTGGCGGTTGACCATCGTTTGCAACCTGCTGGCTACATCCAGTGTCATGCCTGTCGCCGACCCTTAACGGAGGCGGACTTGATGTTAGCGTCGTATGCGCCAGGTTTGTCCTGTCGGCACTGCATCGACCAATTAACGAGTGATCAACAAACTCGGTTTGCCGAACGCGAAAAACAAGTTCGGTTGGCCAAGGCTCGAGGCGATGCCCATATTGGCGATGCCGCCCGCAAGGATCAGGAAAAACGCAAAGCGCTTAAAGTCGCGCTGAAGCAATCTCAATCAGCGCAGCCGGGTAAGCGGCGCCGTCCATCGGCATAAACACCCGGATCGCGGCACGATAAACTGCGCTTTTAGCCAACTTCTGAGACACCGCCCGCGCTATAACCTTAACGCTTGCCCAAAGTGCCGACGGGCTTTGAGACCATCAAAATACGATGCGACCCGAACCAAACCTGGCTCGATCAATCCAAATCGGTCAGCGAGCACCAACGAGTAGCCCATATTAACGTCTGCCGCCGTAAAGGCATCACCCAACAAATAAGGCCCAGAGCCCATACCCACCTCAAGCGCCTGCAAACAAACGCTTGCCCGATGTCGGGCATCGTCGACCACAGCTGGTATTCGCTGAGATTCAGGACGCACAACGGTATGCTGCGCAATATCGCCTAAGGGCCTTGCCAAGGTCGCCTCCGCAAACCAACTCCATTGCTGAAACATGGCAGCCGCTTGGGTGCCGGCCGTGGGTTGCAGCCGCCCCCCGCCATAAGCATCCAGTAGATACTGCAACATTGCACCGGATTCGAACATTGTAAAATCACCATCGCGCAGAACCGGCACTTTCCCGGTTGGATTGAGCGCTCGCCAGCGCTCAGAATTCCGAAACTTTGGCGAAAAATCGATGGTTTCAATGGTCAAAGGCAGATCCAGCTCGAGACACAGCCAAATCACCCGGAAGGACCGCGATCCTGGGGCATGATACAAAGTTAAAGCCATGGGGGGATTACTCCTTGAAAAAACCACTGCGCGTTGACAGCCACAGTCAACTTGCATAGCCCAAGATCTCTTGTAAAGTGAGCGGATGTCAACCACTCGCACCAAAATCGAAGCGCTTTGTCTTTTGAATGATGAGGATTTGCCGCTGGACCGATTGGCGCTCTTGTTCGCAGCAGAACATCAAGCCCGCGACATCGATCTTGATGGTTGTCTGCGCCAATTGGACACCCTTGCAAAGAAGTTCCTCACAATGGTCCAGCCCGCCGGGGCAGAACAATTAGTCTCATTTCTTGCCAACACAGAACAATTTATTGGCAATACCCAAGACTACGGTCTTGCCGAAAACAGTTATCTGAATCGCGTGCTAGCCGTTCGGCGGGGGATTCCCATCTCCCTGGCGCTAATTTATTTGTCCGTTGCAGAGCGGGTTGGTATTCCCGCAACTGGCATAAATTTCCCGGGACATTTCCTCATTCGCTTCCCCGAGCAAGACAATATTTTAATTGACCCTTTCGCAGGCCGTGCGCTGAGCCACTCAGACTGCCAGACCCTGCTTCGCCAGAACCTCGGCCCCGGTGCGACCCTCCAAACGGCCCACCTTGAGCCTGCCAACCGGCGCGATCTTCTGATGCGTTTGATTGAAAATCTTAAGCAAGGATTTTGGCGCGCCCGCGCTTGGCAGGCGGCGGAACTGTGCCTCGAGCAGCAGCGCCTGCTTCGACCCAACCAGGCCGCACTGAAACTACAATTGGCCAATATACGTGAATTGCGGGGCGATTTAGAGGCTGCAAAAACCCTTTACACGGGCCTCATCCAAACGACAAAAGACTCCGATATTGGCAAGCTCGCAGCACAACGTTTAATGGCTATGGGGCAGTCGCGACGTAATCTTCACTAAGCGTGTTAACCAACCTTGGCGCCAAGGCGCGCCAAAACAGGCCGGCCTATATTTCAAGTAACGAGAGCGCCGCTTCGGCGCGTCGCGCGACACCCAGCTTTTGTTTCTCTAAGTCCACGTCTTTCGACTCGCCCATGGCACCCATCAGATAGCGCTTGTAAACGCCCTGCCCAATCGCGGCCAACCGCCAGTGCTGGAAGGCGCGATAATAATTGATTTGCGATAAATCGCGCCCCGTGCGGTTATGGTAAATATCGCATAGCGCGTCCCGCGACAGATAGCCGCCAACCGCCGTCGGCGATTGATCGCCCTCACCGGGGGCTTCGATCTCGCCGGGACTGACCCAGTTGTTGAGCAAATAACCAACATCGGCAAGGGGGTCACCTAATGTGCACAGCTCCCAGTCTAAAATCGCTTCAACCCGATCCTCGGCAACAATCATATTGCCCAATCTAAAATCCCCGTGCACGATGCTTGACCCAATCTGCTCGGGCATGCGCTCGGCGAGTAATTGTTGGCTGGCTTCCATTTCTGGAATGGGATGCGTTTTTGAGGCCACCCATTGTTTAGTCCAACGATTCAACTGCCGAGACAGATAAGCCTCTTTGCGGCCCAGATCCCCTAGGCCAATCGCATCGACATCGACCGCGTGCAAATCGCACAGAATATTCATGACGTGATGGCTGAGGGCCGCCCGGTGACTGGACTGTACCTTTTCACCCACAACGCTATCATTCAGCACCAAGCCGTCGACAAAACCCATGATATAAAAATCAGCCCCGTTGACGCTTGCGTCCTGGCACAACCCATAGGTCTTGGGTACCGGTATCGTATTGTCTTGCAAGGCATTGATGATCTTATGCTCGCGACTCATATCGTGCGCGCTTTCCAGGACATGCCCCAATGGCGGCCGGCGCAGGACATAGCATTGACCCCGTCCATCACGACAGCGATAGGTTAAATTTGAGTGCCCACCGGTAATCAAGTCATACTCAACGGGATCTGCCAAATCCGGAATCTTGGATCTAATCCATGCCGTAACCGCGGCCTCATCAATACCCTCGATCATTCCACCTCCTGATTTCATCTTTCCCAGCTTAAACCATACCCTCTTTAAGCGGTGAAATCCTACAGCGTTATGCCTGACCCTTGTCATGCCTTGTTGAGGTCGCATTGAAAAGCCCCTTCCTCGCGGGTCTCATCCCAGCACGCACCGTTCTGCGACGCCAGAGATTTGCGGCCAGGCCTCAGGGTAATGCTGTTTTATGATATCTTTTGCTGGCCCTTAATCCGCAGCGAGCTCCGATGAAAACCCGATCCTTTTTGTGTCATGAAACAGCCGATTCTATTGATGGGTTAACCCTCGTTGATGCAACCTTGGCAGATCCCGTGGCCGGCGAGGTGCAAATTGAAATCAAAGCGTGCGCCGTCAACTTTCCAGATATCCTGATGATACAGGGCCGTTATCAATTTAAACCGCCCATGCCTTTTGCACCGGGCGGCGAATTCGCAGGCGTGGTATCCAAGGTCGGTCCGGGCGTCATGGACCTTAAGGTCGGTGACCGCGTCGTTGCCGGCACTCGGTTTGGCGGCTTTAGCGAGCATGCCAACGTGCCCGTTGAGCAGGTTCGCGTGCTACCAGCGCATGTGGGCTTTGCCAAAGCGGCAAGCTACGCAACGGCCTATTTGACCGCTTATGTTGCGCTTAAGGTCAGAGGACAACTGGCCGCATCAGAGACGCTTTTGGTTCACGGCGCAGCCGGTGGTGTTGGCATGGCTGCGGCCGATTTAGGTCAGTATTTTGGCGCCCGCGTCATCGCAACGGCAGGCACGGATGAAAAATTGCACGTGCTCAAAGCGCGCGGTGTGCACGGCTTGATCAACTATACCAAAACCGACGGCAGCCTCGGTGGTTTTCGAGAAGACGTGAAGGCGTTAACCAATGGCAACGGTGCTGATGTGATTTTTGACCCAGTAGGCGGTAGCGTGTTTGATGAATCCATGCGGTGTATCAATTGGGGCGGGCGTCTGTTAACGATTGGCTTTACGAGTGGCGTCTGGCCCAAAGCCGCCGTCAATCACATTCTGATTAAGCAGATCTCGGTGATTGGCGTTCGCGCCGGTGAGATTGGTCGTCGCGATCCTGCGCTCGGTCAAGCCTGCCGGGATGCGGTATTCGAACTATTGTGTCAGGGTCATATCGATCCCTACATCCATAAAACCTACCCGCTTGAAGACGGCATTGCCGCGATGACATCGCTACAGTCTCGCGCCGTCATCGGCAAAGCAGTTCTGACCATGAACGGTTATGAGGATGAATCGATCGCCTGACGCACGCGCACCACCTTCGAGGCAATCAGTTCGGCGATCCGCGCCTCGGATAACCCCAAGTCTTTCAAGATCGCGTGAGTGTGTTCTCCCAACTTTGGCGGGTCTGCAACCGGGCGATGGGTCAAAGAAGACAATTTAATGGGATTGGCGACTGTCCATTGAAAATCGGGATCCTCCGACTGCGTTTCAATGATCACCTCATTTTCAATCAGTTGCGCGCTTTGCACCACCTCAGAGATTTTTTCAATCACGCTGTAACTTAAAGACTCAGCATCCAGGGCCTGGCAAGCCTCAACCATTGTGAGCGCGCCGATAGCATCTTGAAATAACTGTCGCACCTCATCTCGTCGTTTCATGATGGCGCGCAAGGTTACAAACCGTGGATCTTCTAACCATTCAGGGTGCCCCAGCGCGCGGGCAATCGCGGGCCATTCTTTATCTGGGTTTGGCGACACCAAAATCAAGAATCGATGATCCGCCGTTTCATAAATCATCGCAAAGGGCGAGCGATACCCTTTTTCTTCCAAAATCTCGCTCAGATCAAAGCCCGCGATTGCGCCCTGCAAATGCATGCCATTCGACCAAGCCCCGTTCGCCACCAGCGAGGTTTCAACGGCGTCACCGAGCCCTGTCTTCTCGCGCTGATACAGCGCCATCATAATGCCCGCATACAGCGTCATCGCAGAGGCATGGTCGCCAACCCCCCCGACCGGAAAATTTGGCGCGGCGTGCCCTTTTTTCATCAAGTCTAAAATGCCCGCGCTCGACCACCATGCCGTCGTGTCGTAACCGCGTTTATCGGCATCCGGGCCCTTGGTTCCAAAGCCGGTTAGTTGGGCATAAATTAATCGGGGATTGAACGCTCGGAGGCGGTCATAGGCGACGTCATAGCGATCGATCTGATCAGATCTGAAATTGTGCACGAAGACGTCGGCGGTTTGGATCAATTGATGCAGGATATCGCGACCCGCATCGGTATTGAGATCCAAGGAGATCGCCTCTTTATGTCTTGAGGTCAGAGCCCAATTGAAATCGAATCGATGCCGGCCATGCAGCAGTCGGTAGGCATCCCCCGCGGGCGCCTCGACCTTAATTACCCGAGCACCAAAATCAGCAAAAATCGTTGCAGCCCCTGGGCCTGCAACGAAGGAGGCGGCATCAATAACAACAAGATCCTTAAAGAGGCTTTCCATTTCAGTTTGCATCGTTTCAGGGAAACCCCTATCTTAGCCCAGTTCCATTTATTTCTGCGAGACGGTAATTGTTATGTACGACGTGTTAAAAAAAGTTTGGACCGAAATGACCGGACCAGGCGGCGCCTTTGAAATTGAAGAAATCACCGTTCGCGGCTTCCCAATGCGCACCTATAAGGCAGCGCCACCATCGCTTCGGGAGGTCTGGCTAAGCTCGCGCGCCTTTTCAGAGCGACCCTACTTGGTGTTCGACGACGAAACGTTAACCTACGGAGAGACCCATGACCGCGTCAATCGCATGGCCAACTGGATGCGGGCATTGGGTTTAAAGCCCGGGGACCGGGTCGCGATTGCCATGCGTAATTTCCCCGAGTGGATGCAATGCTATTGGGCCGTGGTCTCATCTGGGCTTACCGTTGTTGGGATGAATGCCTGGTGGGTTGAAGACGAAATGGACTATGCCTTAAACGATGCGAGTCCCAAACTGTTGTTTGCCGATGAGGAACGATTGGCGCGCTTTGAAGGCCTTCGGGCGAACTACTCAGACTTACCCGTTGTCGGGATTCGGTGCGAAGCGCGTGATTGGGTAACGCCCTTTGAATCGTTGATGCAGAGCGAACCTCAACTGCCTGATCGGGTCATCGATCCCGATAGTGATGCTTGCATCTTTTATACGTCTGGCACCACAGGACGACCTAAGGGTGCACAACAAACCCATCGCGGCTGCGTTCACAACATTCTTAATATGGGATTTTGGGGTGGTTGCCTTGCTCAAACAATGCACCTGGTTAAAGGCACGCCCTTACCCGATCCGACCACAGCACCACCCGGGTCTGCTCTGGTTACAACGCCTTTGTTTCACGTTACGGCCAACAACTGCTTGGCCCACGCGATGACGCTCGGGGGCGGGAAGTTAGTGCACATGTACAAGTGGGACGCGGGTGCCGCCTTGGCGTTGATCGAACGCGAAAAGGTCACAAACCTGACCGGCGTACCGGTCATGAGTCGAGAACTGATCACCCACCCCGATTTCGATAAATATGACACCTCGAGTCTGATTTCGGTCGGCGGTGGCGGCGCGCAATTGCAACCTGACCTCGTGGGTAAAATCGATCAATCCGTCACAAATGCCCGACCTAGCACGGGTTATGGTATGACCGAAACCTGCGGCATCATTACTTCTGTCGGCGGCGATTTCTTCGTCGACAAGCCGAACAGCTGCGGCCCGGCAATGCCTTCCTTCGAAGTTAAAACAGTCGACAGCCAGGGTAACCCAACACACGGCACGCCCGGCGAGTTGCTGGTTCGAGGCGCACCGGTCATTAAAGGGTATTTAAACCGAGCGGACGCAACCGCCGAATCGATTACAGAAGGGTGGCTACATACGGGCGATGTCGCAACGATTGATGACACCGGATTTATTTTCATCGTCGACCGGGTTAAGGACATGGTCTTGCGCGGTGGTGAAAACATCTACTGCTCTGAGGTCGAAAGCGTCTTGTTTCAAATTGACGCATTAGCGGAATGCAGCGTATTTGGTGTGCCGGATGATCGACTGGGTGAAGAAGTCGGCGCGGCGATCTATTTAAAGCCAAACCAGACAATTACCCCTGATGAAATTCGAGCCTTTTGCGCCACGCTCATGGCAAAGCACAAGATCCCCCGCTATCTCTGGATTTTGGAAACCCCATTGCCCCGTAATGCCAGCGGTAAATTCCTGAAACGGGAACTGCGAGATCACCTTGCACTCGGCGACGCAGTTTAAACCCGGTTTGAGCTAACCGCGCCCAGATGGCTTCGGCTTGGATTTACGGCGATGCTTGGGTACTTTCGGCAAACCCAAATGCTGGGTTTTAAAGGGTTGTCCCATGGCGACCGGACCACCAAACTGGGTTCGCGGCACAAGATGCGAGCGCGTATTTCCTATCAGATCTGCCCGTCCCATACGTCGAAGGGCTTGCCTTAACATCGGCCAATTATTGGCGTCGTGATATCTCAAGAAGGCTTTGTGCAATCGGCGTTGCTCCGGCTTCTTAACACTTTCCACGGGCACAGCACGACGCCCCACCCGATGCAAGGGGTCAGAGCCGCTATGGTACATCGCAGTCGCTGTTGCCATTGGCGACGGATAAAACGATTGCACCTGATCTGCCCGAAAGCCATTGGACTTTAACCACAAGGCAAGATTCATCATGTCCTCATCGGTGGTGCCCGGATGACCGGCGATGAAATACGGAATGAGGTATTGCTCTTTTTCAGCCTCGGCGGAAAACCGATCAAACAGCGCCTTAAAGGCATCATAAGTGCCAATACACGGATTCATCATCTTTGATAAAGGTCCAGATTCGGTATGCTCAGGTGCAATTTTTAAATAACCGCCGACGTGGTGCTTCACCAATTCTTCCACATACTCTGGCGTTTCGACGGCCAAATCGTAGCGCAACCCTGAGGCAATCAAGACCTTTTTCACCCCAGGAATTGCCCGCGCCTTTCGATAAAGACCGATCAAAGGGGTTTGATCTGTGTTCAAATTCTTACAAATCCCAGGATAGACGCAGGAGGGCCGTTTGCAACTCGCCTCGATCGCTCGATCTTTGCAGGCCAGCCGCCACATGTTCGCTGTTGGCCCACCCAGATCCGAGATAACCCCAGTAAAACCAGGGGTTTTGTCGCGGATCTGTTCAATCTCATTGAGAATAGACGCTTCGCTTCGGCTTTGAATAATCCGGCCTTCATGTTCTGTGATCGAACAGAAACTGCAGCCCCCGAAACAGCCCCGCATGATATTCACAGAAAACCGAATCATCTCGTATGCCGGGATTTTGGCATCGCCGTAACGGGGATGTGGCACCCTTTGATACGGCAACTCAAACACCCGGTCAATCTCGGGTGTTGAAAGCGGAATGGGTGGCGGGTTCAGCCAAACCCACCGGTTACCGTGCTGTTGCACCAATGGCTTTGCATTTAAGGGGTTCGTCTCGCGATGCAGAATGCGAGAGGCATGTGCGTACAGTAAGTCATCCGCCACAGCTGCTTCAAAGCTTGGCAATAGAATATAACTTAGCGCTTTTGTGGGTAACGGCTGCAATATCTCATCTACAGCTTGCGATTTGACGCTCACATGACGGTTAACGGCTTTGGGTTTAACCGACAAGGGTTGTTCCGCCGGACCAGACCGAGCGATTAAGTGCACTGACGCGCCCCCTGCACCTTTGGCCTCAGGCAGTTGGCTTTCATCAATCACCGCATAGGCGTCTGGCAGGGTTGAGGTCACAAAGGCGGTTCCCCGAATATCCTTAAGATCCTGAATCGCGTCCCCAGCGGCAAGCCGGTGCGTCATCTCAACCAGCGCTCGCTCTGCATTGCCGTACAACAGAAGATCTGCGCCCGAGTCGAGTAGGATGGAGCGTCGCACTTTGTCGCTCCAATAATCGTAATGCGCGATGCGTCTCAAACTGGCCTCGATCGACCCGATCACCAATGGCACATGACCATAGGCTTCACGGCAACGTTGGGCATAAACAATCACAGCCCGATCCGGGCGCAGACCAGGCGCACCCCCGGGGGAGTAGGCGTCATCGTTCCTTCGTTTTCGGTCGGCCGTGTAATGATTAATCAAGGAGTCCATATTGCCGGCGGCAACGCCGAAATACAGGCTGGGCGCCCCCAATACCCGAAAGGGCTCAGCCGATTGCCAATCCGGCTGGGCAATTATCCCGACTCTGAAGCCCTGTGCTTCCAGTACGCGACCGATCACCGCCATACCAAAACTCGGGTGATCAACATAGGCATCCCCAGTCACGATGATCACATCACATTGATCCCAACCAAGGGCATCCATTTCGGCTCTTGAAGTCGGTAAAAAGGGCGCCGTTCCGAAGCATTCAGCCCAATAGGGTTGGTAGTCGAACAAGCCTTGATGGGAATTTGCTGACATGGATGGCTCTCGTGCAAAGGGCTGGAACAACAGCGCCTATTGTAGAGGTTTTACGCGGTTCCTCAACGTTCCATCTAACACCACCGAATGGATCAACAGCGGGATGGTTTTTTGGCCTTAACCTGCTGATGTCGTGTCGGCACGATCGTTGAGCATTTAGAATATATTATTCTACTTTTATTCTTTTTTTTATTGCTTTTACCCTTGATATGGTCCCCCGACACATCATCTCCCGCCTCACCGAAGGACCCGCTTAAACCTTTTATCGAAGGTCGCCAAGGCAAGATGATCCTGTTTTAATAACAGGCAGGTAAACGGCTATAGAGAACTTCTGAAGCCGAACTGCGAAGGCCAAAAGCCAAAGCAAAATACTGACTATGGACCCGATATTATGACGCAAAACCCCCGCCTAAACCGATGGATTGAAGAGATCAAAACCCTATGCGAACCAGACGCGTTGGTTCTTTGCGATGGTAGCCCAGAAGAATATAACCGAATGATGACCGCGCTCACTGACGCGGGCGTGGCAAAGCCATTGAATCCCGGATTACGCCCCAACAGTTATCTTGTTCGATCTGATCCAGCCGATGTTGCCCGGGTGGAGAGCAGAACTTTTATCTGCAGCGCGCAAGAAGCTGATGCGGGGCCGACCAACCATTGGGCAGACCCGGATCAAATGCGCAGCACCCTAACCGACCTATTCAAAGGCTGCATGCGCGGCAGAACCATGTACGTCATTCCCTTCAGTATGGGCCCCGTTGGATCGCCCATCGCCCATATCGGTGTTGAGATTTCGGACTCGCCCTATGTTGTTGCCAGCATGCACATCATGACGCGGGTTGGACGGGCGGTGCTCGCAGAATTGGGCACCGACGGCGCCTTCGTACCGTGCTTGCACTCGGTTGGGCAACCCATACCAGACGGCGCAACAAGCGCCCCTTGGCCTTGCAACCCTGAGAATCTGTACGTCGCGCATTTTCCCGAAACACGAGAAATTTGGAGTTTTGGCTCTGGTTATGGCGGCAATGCCTTGCTCGGTAAAAAATGTTTCGCCCTTAGAATCGCCTCTGCGATGGCCAGACAAGAAGGCTGGTTAGCCGAGCACATGCTCATTTTGAAGCTTACCAATGCTGCAGGTGAATATCGTTATGTTGCTGGCGCCTTTCCAAGCGCGTGCGGTAAAACCAATCTCGCAATGCTGGTCCCCAGCATTGCAGGTTGGACCGTTGAAACTGTGGGTGACGATATCTGCTGGATGAAATTTGGGGAAGATGGTCAGCTTTACGCCATCAATCCCGAAGCCGGCTTTTTTGGCGTCGCGCCAGGAACCGGTATGGACACCAACCCCAATGCGATGGCAGCCCTTCATGGCAATTGCATCTTTACCAACGTTGCTGAAACCGAAGACGGTGATATTTGGTGGGAAGGGATGACGCCGGAGCCACCAGCCCGTCTAACCGATTGGCTTGGCAACCCTTGGACACCCGACAGCGGAACGCCTGCGGCGCACCCCAATGCGCGCTTCACCGTGTCGGCGGCGCAATGCCCTGCTATTGCCGATGAATGGGAAGACTTAAAAGGCGTTCCGATTAGCGCAATTTTGTTTGGAGGCCGTCGAGCATCCGTTGTGCCATTGGTCAACGAGGCAAAGGACTGGGCTCAAGGCACTTTCTTTGGCTCGATTGTAGCCTCTGAAAAAACCGCTGCAGCGGCTGGAAAAATCGGCGAGTTACGGCGCGACCCCATGGCCATGCTGCCATTCTGCGGCTACAACATGGCCGACTATTGGCAGCACTGGATTAACATTGGCCAGACGCCTGGGGCAAAATTACCCAAGATTTTTTACGTCAATTGGTTCCGTAAGGACGATTCCGGTGGCTTTGTTTGGCCAGGCTTCGGTGAAAACGCCCGAGTGCTAGAATGGGTTTTTGAGCGCTGCCTAGGCCGTGCTGAGGCCATCGATACCCCGATTGGGCGCCTACCCACCTTAACCGGCATCAACTTTGCAAACCTTGATCTGACCGATGACGCTATCTCAACGTTACTGAAGGTTGATGTTGGCGGCTGGTTAGCGGAGATCCCGCTCATTGAGGCTTACTACGAAAGCTTCGGTGAGAAAGTGCCTGACGCGCTTTGGGAGCAATTGGCAAGCTTAAAGCAACGTTTGCTGGCATCAGCTGAACACAGCGCCTGAGGCACGCGCTTTCTTATGCGCGCTTTCTTATGCGCGCTTTCTTACACGCGCTTTCTTACACGCGCGCTCTTCCACGCGCACGCTTCCACGCGCTTTGTTGACCCGCTGCACGCAGCAACACCGCGACCGCTGAACACAGGTTGAAATCAGCCCAGCGCCGTTTGGCACTGGGCCAGTCGCCTCCTAATCTAGCCGCTCAATAATGGTGCCGGTGCCAATACCCCCTCCGCAACACATCGCGATCAAGGCATATCGACCGCCGGTACGCTCGAGTTCGTGCAGGGCGGTTGTGATCAAGCGCGCCCCAGTACTCCCCGTTGGATGCCCCAAAGCGATCGCGCCACCATTAACATTCACTTTTTGATGATCGACCCCAAGGTCTTTCTCCCAAGCAAGGACCACAGATGCAAACGCCTCATTCACCTCAAAGACATCGATGTCCTCCAAGGTCAGGCCCGCGCGCTCAAGCACTTTACGCGTCGCGGGAATTGGGCCTTTCAACATCGTAACCGGATCAACGCCCACCAAGGTCGTGGCTTTGATCTTTGCGCGCGGCTTCAATCCTAATCGTTCACAGGCTGGTCCACTGGCCATGATGACCGCTGCTGCGCCATCGGAGACTTGAGAGCTAGAGCCCGCCGTGTGGATCGCTTGACCCGGCACCGGATTCAAACCTGCAAGCGACTCAAGCGTTGTTTCGCGCAAACCCTCGTCTCGATCAACAATCCGGGTCTCACCGGTCGGCTCGAACTTTTCGTTCAAGACAGGCGCTTCAATGGCCGCCACTTCTCGGTCAAACCGGCCTTCAGCCCAGGCTTGAATGGCCTTTTGCTGACTCTCTAATCCGAATTGATCTGTATCGGCACGCGTAATCTGATATTCCTCAGCGATCATCGCGGCCCCCATAAACTGGCTGGTGGGCTGATAATGCTGGCTGTAGGACTCGCCCATTGGCGAGCCGTCTTTCATATTGGATCCGAGCGGCACCCGGCTCATCATTTCAACGCCGCAACTCATCACAACGTCTTCAATCCCCGCACCAATCATCGATGCCGCCATGGACGTCGATTGCTGGCTCGAACCGCATTGCGAGTCAACCGTGGTTGAGGCAACTTCTAACGGCAAGCCTTGCGACAGCCAGGCAATCCGAGCAATGTTGAAAGACTGCTCGCCCACTTGTGAGACACAGCCCCCAACCACCTGATCGATTTCTGCTGGGTTGATGCCGGACCGATCGAGCGCCGCTTTTTGGACTTTGCCTAGAAGATCTGCTGGTTTTAAGCCCGCAAGTCCTTTGCCGCGCTTACCAATTGCACTCCTGCACGCTTCAACGATATATACCTCACCCATGTTCTCTTCCTTACATTACATTGCGTTAAATTCTACTCGATTCAAAATCCACTTAATGCGCTGGCCCATCAAGCGATGTCAGCGCTCTACTTTAAGTGGCCTTTAGGGCACCTGCAACCCACGCCCTGTCATTTTGCGGCCTGCGCCGCTTGCCGCCTCGCCGGTCCACGCCAATAAAACACGGCGCCGACCGCCGCTGAGACCAGCAACATCAACCACTCCTCGGGCCAAAGCAGCGCCGCCGGACTGCCCGGCAAATACAACAGCAACAAGCCAAACGTTAGGATCAGCGCCAGCGAGCCGACAAGGCCGCCCAGCGGCACCCGAAACGGCCGCGACATCAAAGGCTCAGTCCGTCGCAGCTTCAAAAAAGATGCAACGACCAACAAATAGGCCACAACAATCGCAAAGCTACCCGCATCCACCAACCAAACCAGAACCGCCCGCCCAAATAACGGCGACAACAAGCTCAGCGCGCCAATGGTGAGAATGCTCACGTAAGGCGTTTGGTATTGAGGATGCAACCGTGAAAACACCCGGGGAATCATGCCCGAGGCAGAGAGCGCATAAAGAATACGACTGCCGCCAATAATAAACGCGTTCCAACTGGTTAAAATGCCGCCCACGCCGGCCAGCAGCATAATCTGCCCCATCAGCGAGCTGCCCCAGACCGCCGTCATTGCATCGGCTGTGGGCATTGTCGAGGCGCCAAGCCCATCGACGGTCAACGCATTGCCAACCGCAAGGGAGATGGCAATATACCAAGCGCCGGCAAGTCCAACCGACAACACCAGAAGTCGCCCGATTCGATTCGGCGGCAAATTGATCTCTTCGGCACTCTGCGGAATCACATCAAACCCAACCATCAAGGCCGGCACCATAACCAGAACACTCAATACACCCGGTAGGCCGTTTGTCCACTGCGGCACTGCCGGCTCGGGTGATGGGTGCAGGCTCACCCCGAAAAAAAACAGGATCCCGACAGCGATAAACAGCACCGTGATCAGCGTTTGAACGAAGGCTGCAAATCGAATCCCCAGGTAGTTGATATAGGTCATCAGCGCGGTGGCCAGCGCGCCAATCAACACCATGGACAGATAAACCGGCGAATCCGCCACTTCCCAAAGCAAACCGACAGCGAGATTTGGAAATAAATATTCAAGCGCCGTCGGCAGCGCGGCGGACTCGAAGACGCAGACCGTGACATAGGCCACCACCACAGCCCAGCTCGCAACAAAGGATGCTGTATAGCCAAGCGCCCGCTTAGTGTAGTGATGCTCACCACCGGTTAACGGCATCGCCGCGGCCAGTTCGGCATAGGGCAAACTGATCAGCAGCACGATGCCTGAACCAATCACAAACGCGATCAGGGTACCCAGCGTCCCAGCCCGCGCCAGCCACTCACCGGTCAGTAACACCCAACTCCAACCGATCATGGCGCCACAGGACAGCGCCAAGACCTCTCTATTGAGTAATGTTTTAGCAAACCCCGTGCTCATCCACCGCCTCCAGCTGATTGAATTAGGATGGCTGAGCCACCCAGGCTTTGCTCCAATCACACCCTCTTAAACTAATCTCAATTAACAATGCCTGAAATCGATCGTATCCGCCCCGTAAAATCCTTGCGACGGATGTCAAGACAGCTTTGCAACCGCCGCATCCACGGACGCGACCAGGGTTGAGACCATCTCATCAATTTGCGCCCTTGTCACAGTAAAAGCCGGCCCTAAGCAAACCACATCCCGCACCACGCCCGTGCCGCCCGCATAGTAAAACACACCGCGCTCAAGCCCTTGATTGACAATCGCGCCGGTCATTCCGAGGTCTGGGTCAAATTGGGTCAAATCAGATCGATCCGCAACCACTTCAATGGCTGCCAGAAGGCCCCGTCCTCGCACTTCAGCAACATATGGATGCTGATCAAACGCAGCATGCAATTGCGCATGCAAATACGCGCCTTTTTGGGCTGCTTCGGCCACGAGCCCTTCTTCTTTCATAATATTCAAAACCTCCACAGCCGCCGCGCACGCAGCGGGATGCGCGCCAAAGGTGTTAAACATCACTTGAAAGCCGCTTTCCTGAATGACCGCGCCGACCCGCTCATTCGTAAACACCCCGCCCAAAGGGGCGTACCCCCCAGCCAGCCCTTTACCACTGACTAAAATATCGGGCTCTATCGCCCAGTGCTGATAACCAAAGGCGGTCCCGGTTCGACCAAAACCCGTCATAACCTCATCCAGGATTAAGATCAAACCAAATTCATCGCATAAAGCCCGTACTTTGGGCCAGTAATCCTCTGGCGGCACAATTGCGCCGCCGGAAGAACCCGTAATGGGCTCAGCAATAAAGCCCGCAATGGTCCGAGGGTCTTCCGCCAAGATGAGGTCCCGCATTTGATCCACATAATACTGACCGAGCGATGCGGTATTCAGACCACTCGGCGCCCGCAGCGGATAAGGTGATGGCACGCTCAGATAGGTCGGCAGGGCATCCTCCAAACCGCGTTTACGTGTCGGGTGGCCACTGATTGCAGCGGTTGCTAAGGTCGTGCCGTGGTAGGAAATCGAGCGCCCAATGAGTTTGGTTCGTTGAACCTCGCCGATCCCTTGCTGATATTGCAGCGCGAGCTTCATCGCCGCCTCATTCGCTTCCGTACCCCCCGACGTAAAGTGCGCCCGGGTTAGGGTCGGCGACAACCAATCAGCGGCAAGGGTGTCCACAAGGGCTTGGCGACTGGGGGTAATAAACGGTGGCACCACATAACTCGTTGCTTCGGCGGCGCGACCCAAGGCTTTCGCCACCCGCTGCCGTCCATGCCCAATATTGGTCACGACGGCGCCGCCTGCCGCATCCAAGATGGGTCTGTCGGCCGCATCATACAGATACAAACCCTCGGTCCGACAAATCGTCGGAAAAGACCCGGCAGAGTATGGCCAACTCATTTTATTCATGTTGCGACTCCCAATCTTGGTCGCAGTATCCCACGATTGCGGACGTTCCATGAAATGATTTCAAGCTTTCCCAACTGCGAGCCAAGCCGGCGACAGCACTGACCCGGCCGATTTGGCAACCGCCTTGCCAGCTTTGATTGGTCGATACCCGCGCGCAATTATGCTATTTTGCCTGTCCCCTTTGCACAGGAAAAATGCCATGAGCGGCCCAACCAAAAGACCCTATTCCTCTCAAGTTGTTGACGGACTCGAGAAAGCCGCGGCCCGGGCCATGCTCCATGCTGTGGGCTTTTCAGAAGCGGATTTTTCGAAGCCGCAGGTGGGCATTGCCTCGACCTGGAGCAATCTGACGCCGTGCAACGTTCACATTAACGAACTCGCTGAAGCCGCCGCGATCGGCGCCGAGGATGCCAACGCTAAAGCGATTACGTTTAATACCATAACGGTCAGCGATGGCATCTCCATGGGCTCACCCGGGATGCGCTATTCCTTGGTCTCACGAGAAGTGATTGCAGACTCGATCGAGACCGTGGTCGCAGGTCAAGGCTTTGACGGTTTCGTCGCCATTGGCGGCTGCGATAAAAACATGCCCGGCTGCGCCATTGCGATGGCCCGACTTAACAGACCGAGCGTGTTCGTCTACGGCGGCACCATCCAACCCGGTAAAGATCGACGCGATGTGGTTTCGGTTTTCGAGGCCGTTGGCCAATACGCCAGCGGCAATCTATCGGAGCTGGCATTGAAAGATATTGAAGCCACCGCCATCCCGGGTCCAGGCTCTTGCGGCGGCATGTATACTGCTAACACGATGGCCTCGGCCATCGAAGCGCTGGGTTTGTCTTTGCCAAATTCATCAGCTCAAGAGGCCATTTCTCCGCAAAAACGCCAGGACTGTCTTGCAGCAGGCGAGGCCGTTGTAAACCTCATTCAAGCCGACATCAAACCCAGCGACATTCTGTGCCGCGAAGCCTTTGAAAACGCCATCACGGTCACCATTGCCCTTGAAGGTTCAACCAACGCGGTACTGCATTTGCTGGCCATCGCGCATGCAGCGAACGTGCCCCTGTCAATCGACGACTTCACAACGATCGGAAAACGAGTGCCCGTTCTGGCCGATATGCGCCCAGCTGGACTGTATTCAATGAGCGAACTGATTGCCATTGGCGGGATTCAACCGCTCATGAAAACGCTGCTTGAGGCCGGCTTATTGCACGGTGACTGCTTAACGGTCACGGGTAAAACCTTGGCTGAAAACCTGGCCTTGGTTGCGCCTTACCCGGCGGACCAAAATATCATCCGCCCGCTTTCCAATCCGATCAAGAAAGACAGTCATTTGGTCGTTTTAAAAGGGAACCTTGCACCCGGCGGCGCGGTGGCAAAAATCACCGGCCATGAGGGCTTAAAATTCTCGGGAAGCGCCCGCTGCTTTCATGGCGAGGAGGCCGCCCTTGCGGCTATTTTAGATGGCACGGTCGAACCGGGCGATGTGGTAGTGGTTCGTTATGAGGGCCCAAAAGGCGGCCCCGGTATGCGCGAGATGCTGTCACCAACGAGCGCCATCAACGGTCGCGGCTTGTCATCAGAGGTTGCCCTGATTACCGATGGCCGCTTTAGCGGCGGCTCCCATGGCTTTGTGATCGGTCACGTCACACCCGAAGCGTTCGACGGCGGGCCCATCGCGCTTTTACAAGACGGCGATCGCATTGAAATCGATGCCGACGCCAATGAAATGAACGTGCTCGTCAGTGATGCGGAATTGGCTGAGCGCCGGACCCGATGGCAGGCGCCAAAACCCTATACCGCGCGCGGCGTGCTCGCAAAATACGCAAAACTTGTGAGTTCCGCATCAACGGGTGCGGTCACCGACTAGGTTCAAGCGCGCCGCAAGCGCCTAACTTTTTGGGAACAAAAACTGTAAGCGGCCGATCGCAATGGGTCGCTCAGGATCATCCTGCCAGAGTCGCGCTCGAACGTTGGCCATTCGACGGCCAGCTCGGACAATTTCGGCCCGGCCATGGGTTGGCAGCGCTTGTCCGGAACGTAAATAATCGATGTCCATATCAACCAGTCGCGGCGATCGATCCAGGGCTTTTAGAAACACCAGGGTCAGCATCCCAGTGATATCCAGCAAACTGCCAACAACCCCGCCATGTAATGCGGGCAAATTGGTATTACCAATCAAATCAGCGCGATCTGGGGTCAGGGTTTCTAGTCCATCCGGCCCCACCCTAAGCGACACGCCCAGAAACGCGGCATAGGGCATTTTGTTCAATTGTTGCTGGGCCAACGCAACGCTTGGCGCTGAGCGACCTGCCTGAGCCAGCTTAATCAACCGGGCCTCCTAGCGCGTTTGCTGGTGTTGCAAGGTTTGGCATATCCGGCGTACCCAGCATAAAAGTCGCTTGACCTGTTGCGATCAGAACCTTTGTCTTCAGGGTTTGCGCTGTCGCGCGAACAAACGCGATGTCCCCATCAAACCCTTCGCAAACCGCCCGCACGCGGAGCGTCTCACTGAGCCGCGCGGGCGTGACAAAATCAACGCGAAGATCAAGGGTCGCCATCGACGTGCCCTCTGCATAATCCGGGTGGTCCCGAATGCACCAGCCCGCCGTATTGTCGATGGTTGCCAGGATCACGCTGGTATGAAAGACCGCGTCTTCTGCGTCGCCGCTCAGGTGTTCAGCACCGGGTAGCAAAACGGCAACGCCAGGACCCGTATCGGCTTCCTCCAAGACCATACCCAGGGCCTGACCAAAAGGCGGCAGCTCCTTCAACGATTTCAAAAATAGGGACATCGGGGTTTCACTTCAACGCGCTGCGCGCTCTGGCGGATTCAACGAAAAGTAGTAAAACCCATTTCTAGACAAAAATATACAGAACTGGCACCCTGAGGGCTCATCAGAACTCGCCCCAATACCCAATTAGGAATCCCGCGATGACAACCGCTTCCATGAACGAATTGGGCTTTTATACGCTAGCCGGCGCACCGGAATCCCCACGGGATTTAATTGCAGAAGTTCAAATGGCGGAAACCCTTGGCCTGGGGGCCTGTTTTATATCAGAGCGGTTTAATATTAAGGAGATCGCGGCCCTCTCGGGCGCCGTTGGCGCCATCTCAAACAAAATCGGGATCGCAACCGCCGCAACCAATCAAAACACCCGCCACCCAATGGTGACCGCATCGTTTGCCAGCACCATGCATTTTTTAACCGGCGGGCGGTTTTCACTGGGTCTCGGGCGCGGCATTGAGCCTGTCTTTAAAGCCTTTGGATTGCCGCCCATCACCACTCGGGCGATGGAAGATTTCGCGGGCATTATGCGCCGCCTCCACCAAGGCGAAACCATTGTGAATCACGCCGGTCCGGCGGGCGCATGGCCCGCTCTCCGCCTTGATCCCAATTTTGACGAACATATTCCGCTCACGCTGACCGCCTTTGGCCCGAATTCCCTCGCCCTCGGTGGCCGAGCCTTTGACGCCGTCGTACTGCACACCTTTTTCACGGATGAAACCACCAAAAGGGCGGTAGAGACCGTTAAGCAAGCTGCGGTCACAGCCGGCCGAAATCCGGACGACGTTCGCGTTTGGTCTTGCCTGGCAACCATTGGGGATCATCTGCCGGCACCGCTGCAATTAAAAAAACGCGTCGGCCGAATGGCGACTTATCTGCAGGCCTATGGCGACCTCATGGTCTCAACCAACCAATGGGACCCCGCCGTGCTGGCGCGTTTTCGAGACCATGAATTGGTCCGGAATTTCCAAGGCGCCCTCGATCAAAATGCCACAACCGAAGCGCTTGAAATTGTGGCAACCCTGATTCCAGACACCTGGCTGGCCCCAGCGGCCTACGGGTCGCCCTCGGCGTGCGTCGCTGCGATCAACCACCAGTTTGACCTGGGCTGCGACGGCGTCATTCTGCACGGCGCGTCCCCCCAAGAACTTGAACCCATCGTGCAGGCTTATGCCGCGCAAAGGGATCCAGAGCGGTTTACCCACCTGCCGGCAAACCCAGCCCTTGCCCCAAACCGGGCTTAGTTTAAAACCCCTAAGGATCGGCTCATTTCGATACTGCGTTTTGCCATGACCATAAACATGTCATTGCCGCGCTCCGTTTCGCCGACAATCATCGAAGCAATCAGCGCCATAATCATGCCCGCCGGCGCATAGTTACGATAATAGGCAAACGCATCATCAAATTTAAGGTCAACACCATAACTTTTTAGGACGTCCAAGTAATGCCGGATCAAAGCAGCTTCTTCTCGATCTCGGTCGGGAGCCAAAAGCGACGTTCCCATAAAATAGCTCACATCATTCAGCGGACAGCCCATTGTTAACGATTGCCAATCAACGACCGTCAGCGGATAGGGCCCGCCGAACATCATGTTGTCTAGCCGATAATCAACATGAATCAGAACCGGCGGCTTATCGCCGTACAACGCCTGATAGGTTGGGATCAACTCGAGCAGTTGCTCGGTTGCGGCAACCTCGCCATCAGTCAATTGGGCGCCGTACCGATCGAGATAGCCCGGCATCAGACCTTTGTACAGCTCAGTAATCATGGTGCTATCTTGCCGATCGGTCGAACCGAGCAACAAGTCATGCTTGGCCAAGGCCTCATCGCCCCACTTTGGGCCTTGCAAATGCGCCAGCTGTTCGAGCGCCAGCGCCGCTTGATCCACGCTGCAACCCAGCAATTGATCGCCTTGAACGCCGGGCGCTAAGTCTTCCATCAGCAGTACAAATTCATGGGAGGCTGGATCAATTTCAGCATGATAGATTAAAGGCGTCTGAATATTCACTGCCTCTTGTAAGCTTTGGTAGAAAAACACTTCCCGAACATAATTACGCTGCAGAATTCCAGTTTGCTTGCTCACGGGATCCAAAGACGGGAACTTACCCACCACAGAGGTGGGCACCCCAGGGCCGGTTAAGGTAAATCGGACATTTTCGCCAACCTGGCCAGTACCAATTGATTCACCCATTAGGCCCGTTACTTCACAACCCGGGCAACGCGTCTGCAGCACCTTGGTCATCCAAACCGGGTCGATCTGGTCTGGATTTGATCGAATATCCATCGCGCGCTCCTTTTTTAACCCAAGTCGAATCCAACGGTTGGATCCATTTATTGCTTCGTCACGAGCCCAATTTGGCGAGCAAGCCACCAAAAGATCGCATCAACCATCTCGGCTGAAACTGCGCGGCCGTCACCGCGGCCTGATTGAGACGACCGGGGACGCAGACCACCTCACCGTTTGCAAGCGCTTCAAGGCCGGCCTCAGCCACCACATCGGGGTCGAGCACCAGGGCATCGGGCAACGCCTCAACGGCTGCTTGAATCACGCTGTCGGTCCGAGTCACACCCGGACACAACGCTGAAACGGATACGCCAGAGCCTTTAATTTCCTCACTCAGCGCTTCGGTCAACGACAATAAGTAGGCTTTGCTTGCCCCATATTGCGCCATGCCAGGCACCGCATGAAACCCGGCGATTGAACAGACGTTTAAAATGCGACCGAATCCCCGGCGCTGCATGTTGGGTAAAAAATGTCGAATCAACCGGGTTGGCGTCAGCACGTTCAATTGCACTAAAGCTTGCTGATCAAGGTCTGAGGCCTCAAGGAATCTGCCATGGGGCGCGTGACCGGCGCAATTCACCAGCACCTCAACCGTCACCGACAAATCTTGCACGGCTGTCAGCAAATCATCGACACCGCTCTGACAAGACAAATCTGCGGCAATCGGCACCACCGTCACCTGCGCGCTCAACTCCGCAGCCAATGCATCCAGACGATCCTTGCGCCGGGCTGTAATAATCAGGTTCACACCCCGGGCCGCCAAACCCACAGCAAGCGCGTAGCCAATGCCCGATGAGGCCCCGGTAACCAGCGCCGTTGTCTCGTTAAATGTAAAGGTCACTGACCGACTCCCTTCAAGATTTTCAACCTTAACCCGCAGCCTTCACAACCCAGTTCGGCCTTCATGAGCACGCAAGCCACAATGCGCGCTGGCCTGCGGCATCAACGGTTGTGATGATTCGCCAAGGCATTAATGCCGTCTCTACAATCATCCATTCCATCCAAAAACAAAGCCACGGCTCAAGACTGCAGTATGCGGCCTTGGCTCAGCACGGCCTAGAGTCCTTTAAAATCTGGCAATCGTTTTTCTTGAAAGGCTGTAACGGCTTCTCGATTTGCCGCGCCACCGACGAGCCGATCCAAGGCTGCATTTTCTTCCGCAACCGCTGCTTTAAGTCCGTCTTTTCGAGTCCGCATCAGCAGCGCTTTGGTCTGAATCAGGGAGGCCAAAGGCAGCGCAGCCAGCGTCTTGGCGTGCGCCATCGCACCGCTCATAAGGTCTTCATCCGGAAATACGGTCAACACGAGCCCCACAGCTTGTGCGCGCTGCGCGCTCAACCATTCAGACGATAATAAGATCCAACTGGCCTGCTGATGGCCCATCAAATTCGGGAAGGTGATCGTGCTCGCGGCTTCCGCGGTCAAACCCAATGCTGAGAACGGACATTTAAACTTGGCCGATGACCCCGCAAATGCAACATCCGCGAGCCCTAAGATGGTGCACCCAATCCCCACACCCAAACCATTTGCTGCGATTAAAAAGGGTTTTGGGAAGTCGATAATCGTCTCTAACAAGCCCTTCAATCCATGCTTCGGCGGCGCGCCTTGGGCGCCCATTGACTTTAAGTCAGCCCCTGAACTGAAGGCTCGGCCCGCGCCCGTTAGCACCAGAACCTTGGTTTCGGGATCCGCTGCCGCGGCCATAAATGCCTCACACAGATCGTCCATCATCTCGGTACTGAAGGCGTTCAAGGCCTCGGGGCGGTTCATCGTGACCAAACAAATATGATCGGCGACGGTTGCGGTAATGGTGGACAATATGATCTCCTTTTAACGTGCGGACACCCATCCTGTGATGGCGCCCATTGAATGTCAGCTCGCTCTGAAGGGCGAGAACTGCTCCAGATAATCAATCTCTTCTGCCACGTGGGTCCGCTCTTCTTCCAAATAACGCCCCACGGCCTCTCTGAAGCCATCATGCACAATCCAATGCGCACTATAGGTGTGACTGGGCATATATCCGCGGGCCAGCTTATGCTCGCCTTGAGCCCCGGCTTCAACCCTTGATAACCCATGCTCTATGGCGAATTCAATGGCTTGATAATAACAAACCTCGAAATGAAGAAAGGGGTGATGTTCGATACAGCCCCAATTTCGGCCAAACAAACAGTCGCCGCCAATGAAATTGATCGCGCCCGCAATATAGCGCCCGTCGCGGCGAACCATCACGAGCAAGACATCCTCGGCCATGGTGGCACTCATTAAACTAAAAAATGATCGTGTTAAATACGGCGATCCCCATTTTCGGGCGCCGGTATCGATGTAGAACTGATAAAACGCGTCCCAATGCGCTTCGGTGATCTCAGCGCCGGTTAATCGCTGTATCTCCAAATCATTCGCTAAAGCATCTCGGCGCTCGCGTTTAATATTTTTGCGTTTTTTACTCGACAAGCAATCCAGGAAATCATCAAAGGTTTTGTAGCCTTGGTTTTGCCAGTGATACTGCTTATGCGTTCGCAGCAGCCAACCCTCATCACCCCGGCGCTGCCAGGCGGCTTGATCTAGAAAATTCAGGTGAACTGATGAGATATTCATCTCGCTGGCAAATTGTGCCGCGCCTGAAACCAAGGCCGACTCGTGTTCGCTGGACGCAACCAACAGTCGCCGCCCGGTGGCGGGCGTAAACGGAATTGCCGACAACATCTTGGGATAATAACGACCGCCGGCGCGCTCGAACGCATCCGCCCAACTGTAGTCAAAAATGTATTCGCCTTGAGAATGTCCTTTGAGATACAGCGGCATAACGCCCAGCGGCTGCTTTGCCTCATCTTCTAAGACAAGGTGGTAGGGCAGCCAACCCACCTCCGCCGACACCGAGCCGCTTTGCTCTAACGCGTTGAGAAAGGCATAGGACAGAAAAGGGTCCCGAGGGGACCCTTCAAGGTTGGCAAATCGTTGCCAAGTTGCCTCGCCAATCTCGCGGAGACTCTCAACGGCTCGAACACTCAAGACCATCTAAAATGCGCTTGTATTACAGCATTTCCGAGGCAATCAGCTCCAGCGCTTCGGGCTGACCGGCGCCGATGAGCATCGAGCCCACATCGCCATTGAGCCCAGCGGCCTTCCAAGCCTTTAACTGCTCTTTAATGTGCTCGGCAGGCCCAACCAAGTGACACGCATCGACCAACTCATCCGGCACCGCCGCCATAGCCTCATCCTTACGCCCTGACAGGTAGAGGTCCTGAATCGTCGCTGCTGCGTCTTCGTAGCCCAAGGCTTTGGTGTAATCATTGTAAAAGTTCTTGTCCCGTGCGCCCATACCACCGATATACAGCGCCATATTGCCCTTGATCGGCATCCTGCAAGCCTCAAGGTCATCACCCATAATGCAGGTCACAAACGGTGCCACATCATAATCGAGCATGGTGCGACCAGACTTGGTTAAGCCTTTTTCGATATGGCCACGGAGCGCTTCTGGCTTGGATGGGTTCATCCAAATGGGGAAGACGCCATCGGCAACTTCTGCGCTGCCAACAAGTCCATTGGGCGTAATCGATGCGGTGTAAA
>Ga0115566_10000563_pt1 | contig 32246 bp, 26 predicted proteins | sample COGITO_mtgs_1204_3_FD_87173 | JGI IMG/M metagenome (GOLD analysis project Ga0115566, IMG submission 87173) | Pelagic marine microbial communities from North Sea - COGITO_mtgs_120405 | ecosystem: Environmental > Aquatic > Marine > Epipelagic | place: Germany:Helgoland, sampling site Kabeltonne...
ACCGTTGCTCTGCCGAGCGGCACTCACACCTTGGGGAAGGACAGCACTGTGGCCAAAAAGAAAAAATCAGTCAATGACTTTGATTTGGTTGACGAAGAAAATCAAGAGGTCAATGGGTTTGGCGACCCGAATGGCGTCGATCGAAACGAAGAGATCGATGCCGAGGAAAAAGAAATCGAGGAGGAAGAGGATTCGGTCGATGACCCAGTCCGGATGTACTTGATGCAAATGGGTCGAATTCCATTACTGACTCGTGAAGAAGAAGTCGCATCGGCGAAGGAAATCGATCGCACAAAATTGCTATATCGAAATAGCATGCTGGCAACCGATTACATGCTAACCGGTTCAACAGATCAGCTGGAAAAGGTTCGCGATGGGGAACTGCGACTCGATCGAACGATTGAAGTTTCGGTCACCAACACCTCCGAAAAGAAGCGAATCATGAAGAAGTTGGTGCCAAACGTTGATTCATTGCGAGCAATGTTGAAGGCAAACCGAGACGACTACAAGGTTGCGATCAGCAAATCAGCATCGGAAGTAGAAAAGAAAAATGCTTGGAAACAGTTGGTTCGCCGACGACATAAATGTGTTCGTCTAATCGAAGAGCTGGATTTGCGAACCAACAAGATCCAACCCGTTTTTGAAAATTTGGTCGAAATCAATTCTCGTATGCAAGTCCTTGTCATGCAGATTGAAGAAGCCAAAAACGGCGTGATGATCGGCGGAAGGTCTCTTGAGCAGCTGCAGACCGAACTCCATCATTTGATGCGGATCACTTTCGAAAGCCCGAAAACGCTGAATCGTCGTGTCAAACAAACTCGTGCTTTCCAAGAAGAGCATGACGCGGCAAAACGTGTTCTATCAGCCGGAAACTTACGTTTGGTAGTGTCCATCGCAAAGAAGTATCGCAACCGTGGATTAAGCTTTTTGGATCTGATTCAAGAGGGCAACACCGGTTTGATGCGAGCGGTCGACAAGTTTGAACATGCTCGCGGCTATAAATTTTCGACCTATGCGACTTGGTGGATTCGCCAGGCGATCACTCGAGCCATTGCTGATCAAAGTCGAACGATTCGCGTCCCGGTTCACATGATCGATACGATGAGCAAAGTTCGAAACGTGACCCGTGAGTTGGTCCAAGAACTTGGCCGCGAGCCAACGCCAGAAGAAACTGCGGAGCGTGCCAACCTGTCGCTTGATGATACACGATGCATCATGAAAATGGCGCGTCAACCACTTTCACTTGATCAGCCGGTCGGTGATCACGACGACAGCTACTTTGGCGAGTTCCTCGAAGACTATCGTGATGACGATCCACTTTATGAAACGCATCAGGCTGCTTTGAAGAACCGAATTGAAGAAGCCATGGAAGCGTTGAATTATCGCGAGCGAGAAATTTTGAAGCTTCGATATGGTTTGGCCGACGGTTACTCTTACACACTAGAAGAAGTCGGCCGCATCTTTTCCGTTACTCGTGAACGCGTTCGTCAAATTGAATCGAAAGCGGTTCGAAAGTTGCAACAACCTTACCGAGCTCGCAGCCTTGCAAGCTTCCTTGACGGTGCGGAAAACAGCTTAAGCGGCTCGGCTGCGGCGGTTGACGCTCAAATGTAATTTCAAGTGAGTCCGACCCGCGATCCCTATTCGAAATGCGATCGCGGGCCATGATGAACGATCGAACAACCCTCCGACGAAAGTCAATTATCTGAATGTACGAACCCAATAAGATTCAGTTCTGCTGTACTGCCTCCCTCCAAAACCTCCCACAACGAAATGGTTTCTGGCCAGAATCATATTAAATCATGGCTTGTCCCCAAGAGTCATGTGGTGCTTTTCTGGCCAGTCTCGAGAACGTGGCGTTTCCCCAAACGCCACGTTTTTTTATGAGACGGCGTCACAATCGGATGCACATCTACCCGTGACTCATTTTCGCAAAACGGTGCTCCGACCAAAAAAAATAATAGCTTGCGATCAGCGAAACAAATAATCCAAAATAAACGACGATCAGGGGATAGTTGCCAACACCACCACTTGCCTGGTAGAGGTAGGTAAACCAACTGATTTGGAAATAGTGATTCATCCACCAACTGGCCGCTGCAAAATAGGACGCCGCTGTGAGGGACACAATCAGCGTAAATCCATAAAATCGAAACAGCTGATGCCAATTGGTTGGTATCGGGTACCCCAGAAATAAACCCCGCAAGAACCGAGAGATTTCAAGATCTTGATTGAACAGGCAAATCGATGCATAAGTCCGAAGTGAATGACTTTTGCACTGAACCGGTTCGGTCCGTCCAAACGAATAATAGGCAGCGAATAGAATGACGCCGACCCCGAGAATGAATTGAAATATTAGCAGTTCAATCCATTGGAATCGCGCTATGGAAACCAGCGGATTGGCTTCCTCGGCAATCCCTAGTTCTGGTATGAAATAGTAGGTCGATCCGATGTCTGCCAAGCGGGAGGCGACAAACGCAAAAACCAAATTCCCGAAAAGTAAAAATCGATTCATGTTCGGTTTGAGCTCGCGTTTTGCATGTATGACAACTGATCTTGTCACTCAATGATGTCTAAATTCACACGATTTTTTGGGCTCGACGCGACGCCAGATTCGAACGCCAATTCCGCCAGCACCTTCAATGCCTCTTTGCCCAGCGGTCCTAAATTTAAAGTCCAATCGTTCACATACGTCTTCACATGTTCAAACAGGACATCGTCAGAAAATTCTTGGGCATACTTTTTCATTGTCGATAAAGTCTCCGAAGGGTGATCCAATCCATATTGAACAGACGCACGCACGCATTGTTGTACGGACTTCATCATCTCTTTGCCCAACGATTTTCGAATCAAAATGCCACCAAGTGGAAGCGGCTTTTGGGTTTTCTCTTCCCACCAAAGCCCCAAATCAATCAAGCAATCAAGGCCCTCATCACGATAGGTAAAACGGCCCTCGTGAATACAAACCCCAAAGTCGGCGTGTTGTTCTTTCAGTTTTGGCATAATATCGGAAAAAATCATCTGCTGAATCTCGCCTCGATTGGGCTCGAACAATCGATACAAAAGGGTTGCTGTCGTGTGTTTTCCAGGGCAGGCAATCACGGGCACCCGAGAATTTCCCTCTTCATCGAAAAACACATCCGACGGCCGCGAGTCCGGCTTAGCGGATAGGAGTAAGGGTCCGACTCCGAATCCCAGCGCCGATCCAGACGACAGCACGGCCAGTTGATCCGCCAACAAAATCGCCGCATGAAAACTCGCTTTGGAGACATCGAAGTCGCCGTCCAATAACCGCAAATTTAATTCTTCCACGTCCATTAATTCAAAATCGAACTGTATATCGCCAGTATCAATTTTTCGATTCAATAGTGCATGAAAAGCGAATGTGTCATTCGGGCAAGTCGAAATTCCAATGTGGATTTTGGTTGTCATGGTTTGTGAACGTATCGCTTCTAATGGTTTTAATTTGAGTGGGCTTTTTGGTGGAGTCGAAAATCTGCTGCACCGTGAAACGTTAACAATAGAGAAGCCGGTTGTGCAATCAGATCAAAAAGCTCCCAGACAAAATCTTCTTCGCCCGGCCAAGGATAGGCATATGTCAAACCAAAATCATCTGGATTCCAACGGCATTGATCAAAAATCGATTGAGCGGAGTGATCGATCCATTTTGTTGAATGCCTCGATACAGAACTTGCTTTTTTTAACTGCGATTGTTCATCGCCGCGAGTCATTCGCCGCTGAATCGATGTTGGGATAAATGACCCACAGTAGGATTCGAACTTGTGTCTTAAACGACTTTGGAATCCATTATCAAATTCTTCAGCGATTTTTGTATGCCAAATTCCTGCGGCGCGAATCAGCTTTTCATCGGATTCGATCGCGATCGACTGAAAGCCGATTTCCATCGCAAGCAGAGCAACAACCGCGAAGCCACTTCCCCATTCACAAAATTTATAATTGGGCAGTAATCCGGATTCTCGAATCGCCATCATCCACAGAAAAGTTTCCGAAAAATCGCCAGGGTGAAATCCTTGAATCGGATGCTTTCGAGTCAAAAGCTGGAACTGCTGAATCTCACACCAAGCAGACTCTACGATTCGGGACAAATTGGATGGCATTTCAAAAATGCCTAAGTCAAGATCGATTGAATTCAACATCAATTTCTCATTCGGTTCACACGCCCAATCGAATTTTACTCAGGAGAAAACCAGTCCTCGCTGGTTGCTATCTCATTTCACGTGATTTTCGCTTGGCACGCTGTTGATCACGGAATTTCTTTTTTCGTTTTTCGTCCTTGCGTTTGGATTGCTCCGTCTTTTCGGAGATCCTTGCGGCGGTTTCCACTTTTTCTTTTTCCATCATGGCAGGTGTCTCCAGCGTGACTCGCCCCAACCCACCTGAACGAATTTCGTTCACCAAAATCCGGGAAGCGCGATCAAGATCAACCACTCCACTTTTTCCAAGGCAACCCCGGCGACGACCGATCGCCTCAATAACCTCCAAGTCCGATGTCGGTATCGGTTCCAACTCGTATCGCTCGATAATTCGATCCAGATGCATCTCCAACATGGTTCGTGCGGCAAAGAATCCAACATCGGCAAAGTCCATTGCCGTTTCTTTGATCGAACCAATTAACGCCAACCGATAGCCGCTGTTAATGTTGTGTACATTTGGCCAAAGGATCCCTGGCGTATCAAGTAACGTAAAGGCATCACCGATACTCACCCGCTGTTGCTGCTGAGTCACGGCAGGAGTATTTCCTGTCTTGGCAATTTTTTTTCCCGCGAGGAAATTGATGATCGTCGATTTTCCAACGTTCGGGATGCCTGCGATCATCGCGGTAATCGATTTTCCCTCGCGATCGGGCAACATTTGTTGAGCCACGGACTTCAAGCGACGAATCGTCGGAACATCTTCTTTGGTAACCGATACGACACGAACGCTTGTATTAGCCTCCAAATGCTTTTGCCAATTCTCAGTTTGCGATTCATCTGCAAGATCGCTTTTCGATAAAACCTTCAAGCATGGCTTATCACCTCGCAATTCTGCCAGCATTGGATTCTCACTAGAGTAGGGAATCCTCGCATCCAAAATCTCAATGACCAAATCGACTTTGGGCAAAACGGACTGAATTTCAACCCGCGCTTTGTGCATGTGGCCGGGGAACCATTGAATCGGCATTGTTTTATCGCTGGGTCAAGTTTCAAAGTCTGTGGAAAGTTGTTTTCAACTTGCTAGTGTATCATCGATTCGCAAGTTTCAACCTGAAAAGAATTGACATTCGAATCGACACGGAACTCGAAACAGGCGATGCAGCCAGTAGTGGACGTTGTCAGCAGTGCATAAACGGCCTCGATTTTGCAAGTCGAACGCCCATTACGATCCCCAACAAATCGCGATCGTTAATGTCTGGCCGACTCTTGCGTCTGCCGTCTGTGCCCCGATCACCGTGCTGATTCAATCGGCAGTAGGTGATCGAAACTGTTTGCATTTCTCCCAAACTCACCCTGCTACGTACCTGACCCCTGACTCTTAAAACTTGAGAATCTGGAACATCTGGATGTTTACCGACGTTTTGAAAGCTATCAGGAATTGTAACACTCTGGCAATTGAGATGATCAAGCTCACCGGAAAACAACAGCAGCGTTCGCGATCACAAATTCGAGCAGTTCGAGGCCTGCCTCAAGCAGGCAAAGTTATGTCACAAGCGAATCGAGGAAAACAGAAAGCTGAATGAAATGCATGAGCGGCAGCACGACCACATCGAAAAACGGATGCACGAAATCTGATTTGCAAGGGGACTACGTTCTCCAGGTTACCATGCAGCGTTCGCACGCTCTTTGAAAATTCAAAACTGTGTTGCGAGCCGTCGGGCGTGGCGATCTCGGTGGCGATTGACTATTTGGCAAGGCAAGGTTGAATAATTGGGTTAACGACGCATAACAAACTATGGCGATTTTGATTGTATGCTCATGCAAAAACGACTAAAATCTAGCGTGGTGTTGCTGCAATTTCTATGTTTTGACCTGTTATAGGGCATTCATGTGAATCAGAAGAAGGTTGAGAGTGAGAACGTCTTTGAGTAGATCAGTCAGATTTGTCGGGACTTTCGCAAGCAGATGTCGCAAGGCAGATCGCCAAGGATCGAGAAGTATCTCTCTATCATTTCAGAAGATGGGTGTGAGAATCTATTTTCCAACCTTCTCGAAATCGACATCAGCTTTCGACGCGGCCAGGGAGAGCCTCCTACATCGGCCGAGTACCTGAAGCGATTCCCTCAATACACGCGACTGGTCCGTCGAGCATTCTTTGAACCCACCATCGATCCCGACTCCGCTACCGATGATGGCGGCGCAACGGTTTCCAGGGGCGGCCAAGCCAATGACCAAACATTGGCTCCCACCTTTGAAATCCCTGACAACAATCAACTAGGCGATTACCAACTGCTGGGAAAACTCGGGCAGGGCGGTATGGGCGTCGTTTACGAAGCAAGACATACAAAGACCGGCAATCGAGTGGCACTTAAGACCCTCCCCACCAGTCTCGATGGACAGCAGGTCGATGCCAACAAACTCTATCGCTTTCGCAAAGAGTTTCGCAGCCTCTCCAATGTCAATCATCCCAACCTGGTCGGCATGCAGACTCTGGAGGTCGAGGGCAACCAGTGGTTCTTCACCATGGACCTCATTGAGGGTGAAGATTTCATCAGCTACGTCCGTCCCAACGATCAACTCGATGAACAGCGACTCCGCGATTGTCTGCCTCAATTGGCAAAGGGAATCATCGCCCTGCATCAACGCGGCATCGTCCATCGGGATTTGAAGCCGGGTAACGTCATGGTCACCGACCAGGGCGATGTCCGGATCCTTGATTTCGGATTGGTCACCGAATTGCAACAGAACGTAGAGGCAACGCAAACCCGGTCGGCCATGTTTGTGGGGACAATTCCCTACGCGGCACCGGAGCAGATGTTTGGACAGCGTACTGAAGCGAACGAATGGTACGGTTTCGGAACGATGGTGTACGAAGCATTAGTGGGTGAAGTCCCGTTCCCTGGAAACAACCAGGCGAACTTGTTACGCAAGCAACAGGAAGATCCGCCAACTCTTGAGGACCAGGGCGATGTACCGAGTGACTTGGCCCAACTGGTCGATGGACTATTACGGCGTGAGGTCGTAGCTCGCCTGGGCGCCGAGTCGGTTGCGGAGTTCTTGCATCTGGATGACGACACACGCATCCAAGGTTCCACGCAGGGGTCAACACAGGGATCGAAGGGCAGCCTGGGTTCTAACGGCAGCCGCGGCTCAAGCGGATCGGTGGACGAAGAGAATGTCGACCTCGACACCTTTCCCGAAGAAGAGATTGTCCTGATCGGACGTGAGAAACAACTGGCTCAGCTGGAGGAGATCAAACAAGAATTCTTACAGACCAAGCAACCGTCAGTCGTGTGGGTCACTGGACTCAGCGGCGAAGGCAAATCTTCGCTGGTCGAAAAGTTCCTGCAACCCATTCGTAAAGACAAGGAGATGCTCGTTCTGTCGGGCCGTTGCTACGACCGGGAATCGATTCCGTTTAAAGCGATCGACAGCGTGCTTGATCCGTTGGCCAGTTTTCTTCGCTCGTGTTCACCTGATTTTTACGAAAGAGCCATTTCAAGCAATACGGAACTCTTGTCCAGAATCTTTCCCATCCTGCGACGGGTAGAGGCAATTGCAAAGTCTCCACCACCTGACACTCGGGAAATGAAGGCCAGACAGTTGCAGTTGCGGGGTTTTGATGCATTGAAGGATCTCTGGAATGAAATTGGTAAGCGTATTTCAATCGTTCTACTAATTGACGACTTGCAATGGGCAGATGCTGACAGCGCTGAAATGTTGTGGGAAATGCTCAGCGGTCATAACGCGCCACCTGTGATGCTAATCGGAAGCTACCGAAGGGACGAAGCAGACCGGAGTTCATTTCTGAAACAATGGCGCAGGGCAAAAGTAAAAGTATCTACGGCATCAATTGGTAGGTCGATTCCATCACGGGAAATTCAAGTCGAACCTCTTACGAAAGACCAATGCTTGAAGCTGCTTGCATATCAGACCGGCTTTTCTCAAGACTCATTGCCGGCGGCGCTTAGGCGGCTGACGGAAGAATCAGGTGGCAATCCTTATATCCTGGAAGTTCTGATCGAAAATCAGCAGGCGGGTGATGGATATCAGGTCACCGACTTGTCTGGCGTGATTCAACGGCGGCTCAGCAAACTGCCGAAGGAAGCGACTGCGCTACTGGAGGCCATTGCGATCGCGGGGCAGTCCGCCGTTATCGACGAAGTTGCAGTCGCAGCAAATCTGGAGCAACCGTCGTTGGGGACCTTAACCCACATGCGAAATGAAAAACTGGTCAGGCTGATCGAATCGGATGAAGAGGTTCGAGTTGATACGTGGCACGATAAAGTACGGGAGACTATTCTCGGTCAAATCAAATCTGATTACCGCCAAAAACTTCACCTTCGGTTGGCAGAATACCTGGAAAAACAAGAACTCGTCCAGCGTACGGATCAGGCGGTGGATCCGGAGCGAGACACAGTACACCCTAGAGTTTACGATCTGGCCTATCATTTTTCTGAAGCAGACGATCCACGGGCATTCGCATATCAACTTGCAGCCGGCAAACAGGCACTCTCTGCCTATGCAATCGATGAGTCTTTGGAATACCTGACTCAGGCAAGGGAACGACTCCCAACAAACAGTGAAGACTCGGTCAAGTACGAGTTATTTTCGGCAATCGGCGAGGCAAAGCTTGGCAATGGAGAGATTAAAAATAGTAGGGAACTATTTTACCGAGCCATAAGATTTGCCCAAAGTCCTCTCCAGAGAGTGCGCTGCCTGAAGGGAATAGGGCAAGGATGGATGCGTCAAGGAGAACTCATAAACGCCAACGACCAATTTCAAGAAGCAGTTCGAATTTTGGGGCATTCGGAGCCCCAGTCAGCCCTTGGCAGAATTACCTCGATTCTGGCAAGTCTGACAAGACTCTTAATTGTGCCTCGCTGGAAATGGTTGAATTTTAGAAAGAAAAAATCGGAGAAGTTTGACGAAGCCCAGTCTGTATACGCCGAAATTAGTCGGGAATTTAATTATGCCCTGACCACAGATTTTATCGCTTGGGCATGCTTTAATCTGGGTCTAGGTGCCAAAGCCAAGTGTTCGGAGGACCTGGAAGAACAACTCATCGGCTATGCGATCTGCGCTGAATTTATTGGGTTCAACGGCTTGATTTGGCTCAGTAAAAAAATTCTTAATCGCGTCGAGAGCAAAATCGAACAATGCACCAATAAAGTTCTCCTTGCAGAGCTTAAACACACGCTGGGCAGCGCTAAGTACTATCAGGGACTCTTAGATGACTCAAAGCGTATACTGCTAAATTCTTTGCCCGAACTGGAAAAACGAAGATCTCACATCGAGGGATACACAACTCATTATTTGCGACACATTAATTCCATCCGAGGCCACAGCGCGCGTGTTTTGCACTGGGCGCATAAAGAACTTGAATCGGGTTTAAAAACCGAAGACAACGTAGTCACGGCCTACGCACTGTACGGAATGGCTGACGGCCTGGGCCGCTCGGGTGAATTCGAAAAGGCCATCGATTCTGCAAGCGAATCCGGCCAGCGTTTACGCAGAAGTAAATCTCTAGCCTGCATTATCGCCGATCAAGAATTGGGGCGAGCGTTTCTTCAAGCCTCTCGCTACGACGAAGCTGTTGCCGTTACTAAGGCAGGAAGGGATGAGTTAATCCGAAATTTTGCATTTGTAGAATTGATGTTGGATACCTATGCCATTTTGGTTGAAGCAATGCTGGGCCCAAACTGGTTTACGGCAGCTTCAGTTGCGGGCAACAAAATCAAGGATACCCGTAACTTTGCACGAAAAACCCGGTTTCATTGTCTGAAGTTTCCGACGCTCAAAGCTCACTCTCTGCGAGTAAGTGGACGAACAGAAAGTTCGTTAGGTCGGAAGCAAAAGGCGATGCAATACTTTAATAAAGCGATAGCTGCGGCCACCAAGATCGGTGCTGAGCACGAACATGCCCGCGCTTTGATCGACAAATCGATGCTCGAGTATGTTGAATCAAAATTGGATCGCGAAAAAGGCTTGGCGTTACTCGAGTCTCTTGGCTGCGTGCTTCCCGATGCGGAGGTCGAATATCTTGGCATTGACCGCGAATGTCATCACTTCCGGGCCAAAGAAGCAAGAGAGGCGGAAGCCAAACGGATGGCAGAGGAGGCCAAATGAACGAATACCCAGCGTCGGAATCCAACAATGTTCTGGAACAGATCAGCGAACGCAGTCGCCAGTTTCGCAAGCGAATCGCCAAGGGCGAAACGCCCAAGGTTGAAGCCTGGCCAATCGCTACACCTTAACACGCCGGATAAGATTCCGAAGCCCAGCTTGGTTCGAGCCATCAACATTACCAACAAAGATTATCTGAACTGCCGTTTCAAAAAATTAGAAAGAATCGGAACAGCCGTTAAGTCCTGGGATAAGAGCCGTGAGAAGTTGTTTGCATACTTTTGTGACAGCAGTATTCGCCGTCATTATTTTCGCGTCGATATCACCTGGAAAAGCATCCGGTCAAGGCATTTTTTTACCTGGTAGCGGTGCGGTAAACCGCGGTATGGGTGGAGCGACCACAGGTGCCGCGATTGAAGCCATTGGTTCGATGTACTGGAACCCGTCGACCATCGTCCACCTGCCAACGAACGAAGTTGCTTTCGGCTTCGAAGCGATCTACTCGAACTACTCGAACTACTCGATTTCCTCGACGTTTCCGGGTGCCGGTTCGGGATTTACCGATGCCGAGAACGGTGCTACTCCCGTCCCGACAATTGCTTGGGTCCACCATACCGATAATCCGAATGTAACCTTGGGTCTGGGTATTTTTGGTGTAGCCGGATTTTCGGTCAACATGAGAGGCGATGCAACCAATCCTATCGTGTCCCCTCCATTTGCTTTGGGCGGAGCAGGTGTCGGTGGTATCAAGTCGGACGCGATCTTTTTCCAAATGAACCCCGCCATTTCACTCAAGCTAACGGACCGCCTGTCCTTTGGGTTTGGACCAACAATCGGCATGGGAAAGATCCCATTGGATGACAACGCTTTCGTCCCACCCAACATTAACGGCCTTTATCCGCGCGGTGATGGAACTCGTTATCACTGGGGACTTGGAGCACAAGCCGGATTCCACTACATCCACAATGCTCAATGGCAATTTGGAACCAACATCAAGACACCCACATGGTTTGAACCATTCAGGTATTCCTCGGAAGACGCGACGGGTCTGCCTCGCACCGACAAAATTGATGTGACGCTTCCACTCATCATTTCGTCAGGCGTTTCGTATCAAGGACTTCCCGGAGCGATCCTGACCGCTGACGTCCGCTTCTTGAATTATGACGATACCAAGGGTCTGGGAACGTCGGGCGGCTATCGCGCAGATGGAAGCGTAAATTGACTTGGGTATCGTGACCAATTTGCAGCCGCGTTTGGCGCTCAATTTGATTTGGGAGACAAATTGACTGGACGCATCGGCTATATGTACGCTTCGGAGTTGATCAAGGACGAAGACACGTTTTTCAATGTTGCTTCTGACCTAAGCTACCAACACGTGACCGGGTGCGGCATGACGTTTCATCTTTCCCAAAATGCCTCCATCAGCGCGGCGTACAATTATCTTTGGGAATGGGGCTCAACCGGTCCGTACAATCTGCCCGGCATTGGACCAGTCCCCGGATCACAAGTTGCGATCAAAGCTGATACGCACATCGCCACCATTGGCGTAAACGTCCGTTACTAAGCACCCAACTTCGACGCCTTTCTCATGACACTCTGCGACAAAGCGGCCGGAGCCATGGTCTACTACGTCGGCCAGTGCAATATCCTTTCACGCAACCGGCGAACGATCGTCTCGCAGGTTCGGTATGGCAAGTTGTAATCTGTTTCAACCTGCCGAAGCGAAGGACATCACTTCCACTTTTTATCACTTCAACTTTTGTCCCTCAACTTTTACGATGCTGGTGAAAAAAGTTCGGCTATCCCAAATAATCTTTTGCAAACGAAACACATTTCTGCAAAACACCTTCACTGTAAGGGGATTCCAATCCAGCCGATTCAGCCAGTCCACGGAAGGGAGCTTCACCTCCGCGAACACATAGCTTTTCGTAGTCGACGAGAGTTCCGGCAAAATCCGCCTGGCTTTTCATCCAAAACTGCAACGCACAGGCCAACGCCAGCGTGTAATCAATGTAGTAAAACGGATACATGTAAATATGGCGCTGTAATTGCCATCTGCCCCCCACAGCAACATGAGGCAAATCGCCGCAATCGCGCCAAGGAAGATAGAGAGCCTCGACCTCTTTCCACATATCCATGCGATCATCACCAGTGGCACGAGGGTTTTCATAAACCAGATGTTGAAAATGATCGACCGCAACGCCATAGGGGAAGAACATGAATGAATCGATCACATGTTCTCGGCAAAACTGATCACCCGCTTGGCCAAAAAACTTTTTCATATGCGGAAAGCTCATGAACTCAAGGCCCATAGAATGGATCTCACAAGACTCATACGTTGGCCATACGTAATCATAAATTTTTTGGTTGCGGCTGCAGAAACCTTGGAATGCGTGACCCATTTCATGCGTGAAAACCCGCACATCATCAGCCGAGCCATTGAAGTTGGCAAAGATAAACGGCAATCCATATTCCGGAAAATCGGTACAGAATCCGCCTCCACCCTTCGTATCCCGATTCTTTAAGTCGATCAATTCGCCTTGAACCATCAACCGAAAAAACCGACCAAGCGCCGGCGACATTTCATCGAACATTTCTTTAGCACGATCAATCATCCAATCGTGATCACCAAGCGGTTTCGGATTCCCAGCGGTTGAATGCACCGACTCGTCCCACATCATGACTTTATCGATTCCCAATGTCGTCGCACGATCAGACATCAATGAACTACAAAACGGAACAACATGTTGAGCAACTTGGTTCCGATAGAATGCGACGTCTTCCCGGTTGTAGTCGACCCGGCACATTCGCTGGTATCCCATACCAACGTAGTTGTCGAATCCAAGAGTCTTTGCCATCGAATCACGCAGCAAGACCAGCTTGGCAAAAATATCGTCCAGTCTTTCACGATTCTCTTCGAACCATTTCCATTTGACTTGCATCGAGTCGTAGCGACGGGTTCGATCAGCGTCAAACTTAAATTGATCGATGCCTTCATGGTTAAAAACCTGGCCATCGAATTCGAGCTTGGCTGATGACAAAAGTGAATTGTATTCGGCGGCCAATCGCGATTCTTCAACCAAGTCCAATTTGATTTCTGGATCAAACGCCAGCGTTTCGGACTTCCACAACGCAAATGCCTGCTCACCAAATTCTTTTTGCAATCGTTGGCGATGCGGTCCGTCTAATAAAATACGCTTGATCGAGACGTCCAATTCTGTCAATTGCGGTGATAACTCATCACACGCTTCTCGGTCAGCAATAAACTTTGGATTGGTCGTATCCTGATTGAACTTCAACTCGACTAAATTCTGCCAGGTTGAAATTTTTCGTCGCAAAGTATCCCATTGCTCAACCGTTTTGATCGGGTCTTCGCGTGGGTCTGACAAATGATCACGGATCACCGAGTATTGTTTGGAAAGTTCGTCCAACTCAGGTTGGGTTGCCGAAATATCGGCGTAAGTTTTCACCATTAGAATTGACTGTTTAAGTGTTTCAGTGATTTGGTCTGAAGGCACAATTGCCTTTGCTCGATCGATTGCGACAAAGAATCAGAGTTTTGATGCGATGTTCATCATTTTCCAGCCGACGGCGTTTGGCAATCGCCCATAGGCTCGTAGTCGACCACGTGTTTTCGTTCGCAGCGACCGATGGCAAGATGGAAACCTAGCTGGTTGGGTAGGAAAGCAATTGAAAAAAACATCGGAAACGAAGACCGACGTGGACTTTTCCTCCTTGGATATCTGTAGCGCATTGATGTCGTTTCCAACGGACGCTTCCGGGTGAAGTTGTCTCTTGGAAAATTGAACAATTGACATAGAGGCAAACATTTTCAACGATCAGAAATTTGGCCATTATTTCGGTATGTCGGAAAATTCACCAATAAATCGGCCAAATGGAAGAAGACTTTAAAAATCAGCAAGCAAGCTCGAGCGGTGGGAGGCCATCAGTTCGGGTGTCGGGTTTGAGATCATCACTTTTTTGTCAGCCTGTGTAGCGTGTTGCGTTGCTCACCTGGCCGAGCATAGGCTTGTTCGGTCGGATGGCCACTACCGACACATTCGACGTTTGCAAAGCTTTGAGATGATTACAGGAAGTTGGATTCGAAAAAATGCGGCAACAAATTAGGTGATATACGATCTGTCAGCCAATCACTTTTGGTTGAGATTCATTCCAAAAAGGTGATTGCATCCAATATTAAACGATTAGAAAAATTGCATTCAGCTGTGTTTCGCCGTTCAGAGCGATGATTCGCGGCCGCGTACGAATCCGGGAAATAAAGCGAAGGATGGCACCAGAAATGCTCTTCTGCGAAGTGATATCGCTCGGCTGACGGAATCGTTACGGCGTGACGCCTTTGATTAGTCGACTAAACTGACGGACCTGTTTGAAAACGCACGAAAAAATTAGGATGGCGATCTTTATTTTTTGACTTTGCAGTTTTCTCCGCTCGTTCGGCAGATGAAAGCAAAAGACGCCAAAATTCCTATCAAGCATCTAGAAAAATGAAACTTTTAACATCGAAACCTGGCAGTACTATCGTTAACGACGCGGAGAAATGATGTTTGACAACATGGACTTATTATCACATGACGAAACAAAACCGATGAAGGGCCCAATTCAGGCGACGACCTGCTGCTGTTGGTGTACCAGAGGCCTGTTTTTTTTCGCGCTGGCAATTGCGTTTGTCGCGGTCGCTTTGGTTATTGCAATCGCGAAACGAACCGACGCTCCAATCGATCTCTTCCTTAGCAAAGCTGAAGCAATTCCAACGGCATTTCACCCGTTCAGCCAGGAAGATGAAGCTGTTTTCGAAACTGCAATTCACGTCGAATCGTTTGATAAAGTTTGGAGCACAATCAAAAAGTCACATTGGGAAGCGGATTTAGGCGGTGTTGATTGGGAAGCAGCCAAAAAAGAGCTGCGACCGAAAGTTGAAAACGCGAAATCGATTAAAGAAGCTCGAGACGCCATGAAGCAATTGATCAAACGTCTTGGCAAATCGCATTACGGAATTATTCCTGCCGGTGCTTATGACGTCGTCAATACCAAGCGTTTGGGGAAAGCTGGTGCAGGCATCACATTTCGACTCAGTGAAGAAAAAATCTTGGTTGCTGCCGTTCGAAAAGGAAGCAGCGCTGAGAAACTGGGAGTCCAGCCCGGATGGGAAATTGTCAAAGCGGGCAAAAACGAATCTGCTGAATTTTTAAGGAAAGTAAAGGCAGTCGAGTCGATCATTCGAGTGGAAACCATCGTTGCATTTCGATTTGAAAATTTGGTTTCCGGGGCGCCGGGCGACGAGGTGAAATGTGTGTTTCGTAAACCAACCCCGGGTGGAAACTCGGAGGAACTCGAACTTGATATCGAAGTTGCCCTACCACCTGGAAACACGATCAAGTTCGGAAACCTGCCCGAAATGACGATCGACATGGAGTCCAAAGTCCTTGATTCCAATGTCGGATACTTCCGATTTAACGGCTTCTTCGACCCGGTTCGTTTGATGCCCGCTTTTCGAAAAGCAGTTAAAGAATTTGAATCGGCGGATGGAATGATCATCGACATTCGAGGCAATGGCGGTGGAATGGTTGGCATGTGTATGGGAATTGCGGGACCGCTTGCCCCGACTAAGGCTCCCTTGGGTGTCATGAAAATGCGCGATAATGAACTTAAACTGGCGGTCAACAAGAGCCGTAAACCCTATTCAAAAAAAGTTGCTGTGCTGGTCGATGAGGCATCTGCATCGGCTTCAGAAATTTTGGCAGGCGGCTTTCAAGATTTAAAAATAGCCAGAGTTTTCGGGAATCGAACCGCAGGTTTATCATTGCCATCAACGATTGAGAAGCTTCCGAATGGAGACGGTTTTCAATACGCGATCGCCAACTACGTATCTGCCGGCGGGAAAGAACTGGAAGGCAACGGCGTCGTGCCTGACGAAATCGTAACCCTGACTCAAAAGAACTTAGCCGCGGAGATCGATCCTGTGCTGAAAAAAGCACTTCTATGGATTCATTCAGCGGATAAATAAGCAAATCAAGTAAAACCTTTATCAGCAACCTTAAAGAGAAAAAAATGAAACGAGCCCTTTTATCGCTTGCCGTTTGTGTATTTGCATCAACAGCCTGTAATTTGCTCTCGGCCCAAGACCTACCAGAGCCAAAAACGGTCCTTGCCAAGTATGTCGAAGCGACCGGCGGCAAGGCCAAGTATCAGGCAATCAAAACAGGTCAGATCAAGGCCAAAATGAGCATTCCGGAGGCCAACATCAGCGGTTCCATTGATATAAATTTTAACGCCGAAGGTCATATGTATACAAAGGCAAATCTCGGCCAAGCCGGAATGATTGAACGTGGATCAGATGGAAAGGTGGCTTGGGAAATTTCGACCATTCAAGGTGCTCGAATTCTTGAGGGCGAAGAGGCGGAACAGATGCTTGACGAAACCAACTACGACCTGCTTTTGTCTCCTGAAAAAAAATACAAGTCCATGAAGACGGTTGGAAAGTCAAGCGTCAATGGTGAAGAATGTTATGAACTTAAGATGACAAGCAAAGGCGGTAGCGTTACAAATGACTTCTATTCGGTGAAAAGTGGTTTGAAGCTAAAAAGCGTGATGGAAGTTGCAACGCCGATGGGGAAAATTAAAGTTGAGACCTTTCCGTCAAATTACAAGAAATCGAAAAATGGAATTACGACAGCTTGGAATTCTGAACAGAAGTTCGGTGTCATGACTCAGAAAATGGAAATCACATCCCTTGAATTCAATGTCGATTTGGGAAATAAACTTTTTGAACTTCCTCAGGATATCAAGGATTTAATTGACTGAACCAGAGCATGGTTTAATCAAAGGAATAAAACGAAATCGTTTAAGCCCGCCAATTTCTGGCGGGTATTTTTTTGCCTTTTGGGTTTGTTCTCTCCTTGTTTGGACGGTTTGACCAAAGGTGAGTAATCGACGAACATTAGATGAATCGTATCGAAAAGTCTCATTTCATGTCCGATGTCGCCAGATTTCAAGACGATTGTTGCTAAAGCTGGATTTTCCTTAGCCGACGACCGGTTTGTTCGGCAATTTTTAATGAATTAGAAAACATGACCATCCAAGATTCCGTCCGCCCCGAAATTCGCCAAATGAAAGGGTATGTTTCTGGTGAACAACCCGCATTCGGGAAATTTATCAAGCTGAACACAAATGAAAATCCGTTTGAACCATCGAATAAAGTCATCGACGCGATTCACGATACCGCTGCCGGGAAACTCAATGTCTACCCGGATGCGATGGCAAACTCATTTCGAATTGCGGCAGCGGAAGTCTTAGGCGTCGACCAAGATTGGATTCTTTGTGGCAACGGAAGCGATGATTTGTTGACGATCATCACGCGGACGTTTGTCTCACCCGGATCCAAAATCCGAATTCCGTATCCCAGCTACGTTTTGTATCGAACTTTGGCAGACATTCAGGGCGCCGCGATCGAAGAAATTCCGTTTGACAAAAATTGGAAATTACCCGAATCCTTCGGTGCTGACGATGACAATTTGTCGCTGGTCTTTTTGCCCAATCCCAACAGCCCCTCCGGAACGGTCATTTCACCTGAAGGTGTGCTGAAGCTTGCAAATTCGATTTCGTGTCCACTGGTGGTTGATGAAGCTTACGCCGATTTTGCTTCGGCCAATTGTTTGCATCTGGTGAAGGAAGCATCGAACATCATCGTGACACGAACGCTCAGTAAATCGTACGGGCTGGCCGGTTTACGATTCGGATTTGCCGTCGCCAATCCGGAAACGATCGCGGAAATGCAAAAAGTCAAAGATTCGTACAACTGTGATGCCCTCGCGATCGCGGGAGCTACAGCCGCCATTTCAGATCAACACTGGCTGCAAGGGAACATTCGCATTGTGAAGTCACTGCGCGGCGTGATGGAGAGTGAGCTTTCGAAGCTTGGGTTCGACGTCCAACCTTCGGAAGCGAATTTCGTTTGGTGTAAACATCCTGATTTCGATTCAAAAGAGCTTTATGACAAGCTGAAAGAGAATCACATTCTAGTACGCTATATGGATTATCCGAATTGGGGCGATGGAATTCGAATTTCGATTGGAACGTCCAACCAAATTTCCGCCCTGATCACGATTTTGGAATCCATAATTACGGTCTGAAACTTTTGACTTTAAATCGTGAAACCATGCCACGTACTGGATCCATCAAACGAAAAACCCGCGAAACTCAAATCGAATTGTCGATTGATCTGGATGGTACCGGTCAATCGACGATCGAAACCGGCGTAGGTTTCTTTGACCATATGCTCGAGCTTTTTGCAAAGCATGGCTTGTTTGATCTGAACGTCAAAGCAGTTGGTGACCTACAGGTGGACCAACATCACACCGTTGAGGATACCGGCATTTGTCTGGGTCAAGCAATCCGATCTGCGCTGGGTGACAAGGTCGGGATCAAACGGTATGGCGACATTACGTTGCCGATGGAAGAAACATTGGTCACGACCGCAGTAGATCTTTCAGGGAGATACTTTCTGGCATTTGGTGCAACGTTTCCCACAGAAAAGATCGGCGAGTTTGATAGCCAATTGGTGGAAGATTTTTGGCAAGCAGTTGCCGCAAATTTACTTTGCAACTTGCACGTCGTTTTGCACTACGGCCGAAACAGCCATCACATCAGTGAAGCGATCTTTAAGGGTCTTGCTCGGACGATCAGAACCGCCATCGAAATTGATCCTCGACAAACCGGCGTTCCGAGCACAAAGGGTATGATTTAATATTCTTTGGTTTGTTTTAAAAGGATTTGCAACAAACGACGCGAATGAGAACTAAAAATTCGTGACGGTAAAAAAGAGTCCTGTTACTCTTGGCAAGAAAAACATTCCCCTCACGCCAATTTGGAAATCACAATACGATCCGTTCATACTGCAACCTTCCATGTTGACCAAGTTTTACGAGCAAACGCAGTTTCTGGACTGTGGCTTTTAGGTAATGGAGGACTTGAGTTCGATGCGTGTCGTGCAAGTCGCTCACGCCTTTTATCTTCATAATGATTTTTTCGTAACAGACGAAATCAGGCACAAAGACCGACTGCAACTTATGGTCCTAGTATTTTAGTTTCAGTCGAAATTGCGGCCGAAATTGACTTGCTTTTTCGGCCAATTCAATTTCCAAACACGCTTGATGTACCACTTTCAGAAACCCGCAGACCAGTTAAGTTCAGGCTCCGATGATTGTGTAGATTTTTTAAAGACAATTTCAGCCACCGTTAACTCTTGGTGTCTACGAAGATCTATTCCTTCGGATATCACGAATCGCCTTAGCGATTTTCATTTTTTCTATCAATTTTAGTGGTTACCGATCATTGTTTCGATTGATTTAGAAAAGGAACGATCAGCAAGAAAAAAAAATGCGTGGTAGCATAACGGCAACAGCTACCACGCTTGAGGAACAGAATCCCCTTCGAAATCCCGAATTCAGATGTGTCAAATACTCTGACACGATTGGTTCGTTCATTCTCGAGTAACGAAAAATCGTCACTACTTCTCTCTCTAAAAGAGAAGACGGAATCGAGTCGCGATTTGGAAGAACAAAATAAAAAAATTCTCAAAATTTCTCAAATCGTTGGGATTCGCCAACAAATAACGAGCTGAAGTAACGAAAACGAGGAGAAACAATGGGCGACAAAAGACGGATTACTCTTTTGGTGTATCCAAAACTCGCAAACATAAACTCCCGGACTGTACCGGTTCCAAAGTCTCGATTTCCTGCATCGAATTTTGTGCTGCTTCGGCCGTCGCTTCGTAAGTCATGATCACCAGCGGAACGAACGGGTCTTCCTGGCTTTGTGGTTCATGCTGAATTACGGAACTAATTGAAATTCCATTCTTACCGAAGATACCGGCAATTTTGGAAAGCATTCCAGGCTGATCTTTTATTTTGAAGCGAGTAAAGTACCGACTGCGAACTTCTTTCGGGTCCCTCATTTTGACGGCTGCCTCTTGATCGGACCAAAGCTCTAAATTGCGGAACGTTAACTCGGTACGACCAACTGCTGTATCGATCATGTCCGCAACCACAGCCGAAGCGGTTGGCATCTTCCCTGCCCCTTGGCCGTGGAAAAAGACGCGCCCCACCGCGTCGCCGACTACGCTGACCGCATTGTACGGACCGCGAACCTCTGCTAGCGGTTGCCCGATTCGTACCAATGTTGGCGATACGTGAACTTCCAGACCATTGTCACTCATTTGTGCAATCGCGAGTAAACGAATGCGGTAGCCAAGTTGTGATGCAATCAAAATATCGCCCTGCGAAATCGACTCAATACCCTGGCGTGGAATGTCGCTCCAATGGATTCGAGCACCAAACGCAAGATGCGCAAGAATAGCAAGCTTTTGAGTTGCATCCGTCCCATCAATATCCATCGTGGGATCGGCTTCGGCATAGCCTTTTTCCTGAGCATCAACCACACATTTGTCGAAACTCAATCCAGTCTCTTCCATCTTGGAGAGAATGTAATTGCTGGTTCCGTTTAGAATGGCACGAACCGATTGAATCTGGTTTGCCGATAAACACTGACCAATGTTGGCGACGATCGGAATACCGCCAGCAACGGAGGCTTCAAAAGCAATCGTTCGACCCAATTCACGCGCGCGGTCAAACAATTCTGGACCGTGCTCGGCGAGCAAAGCCTTGTTCGCGGTGACGACATCTTTTCCCGCTTCCAGCAGCTGCAGCATTATTGTTCGTGCGGGCTCTAGGCCACCGATCAGCTGTGCCACGACTTTGATCCCCGAATCTTCGGTAATCTTCTTCAAGTCATCGGAAATCAGCCCTACCGGCAGATCGGCGTCACGCTCCTTTCCGATATTTCGAACAACCACCTGCTCGAGCCAAAGAGTTCGTCCGGCGTGCCGAGCTGTTCGATCTCCATGATCTAATAGCAGACGAGCGACTCCGGAACCAACCGTCCCCATACCGACAACGGCGACTTTTGTTTTTTCCATTTGGGCGAATGTATCTGAAGAGTTGTAATGGATTAGCAGAGAAACCGGCAAAATATAACCATTTCACAGGTTTACAACGAGGAATTGTAATTCCAGATCGCGTTACAACATACTCCACAAATTCAGAAAACCGCACGCATGTGCATCAACAATTTCGATTTGCCGATCTAAATCATCATTGATACCTAATTATTCTGCGTCCGGTGCCTTTGCCAAAAGCGGAAGTTCGTCCAAATTCGACTGAACCACGCCCCCGGATTTTTCAAGGGTGATCACGAATTGACTGGGCTTACTCGCCACCAATTTCGGCTGCATCACCACGTAAACTTCACCGTCGCTGGTGATGTCGAAGACTCCGCCATCAACCGGTTTGTCGCGACCGTTTTCCTCGATAATCCAAAGTTGATATTGTTTCTCCGACGGGTCATTCTTCGGCAAACCAGAAATTTTCATCGATCCCGATTGTCCCTTGGTATCCCAGACCAAATCGCCGCTGATTCCTTTACCGTCAACATCTTCCCAAGTCCATTTGATAGCATCTTCGCTTTTGGCCACCTGTTGGTAGATTTTTTTGCCATCGGGGTAAAGCTTGTCCTGCAGCTTTTGCAATTCCAAACTCGCGGACTCCGCCTTCGCTTTAAACACCAAGAGTTTGTCGGTCGCGTCGGCCCGAGCCTCCTGCAACTCATTTGCTTTCTTCTGAGCAGATGTCAAATCACGAAGGAGCAATTGGTTCTCAGATTGAAGAACTCCCAGCTTTCGTTCCGCAACTTGATTTTCGGCTTTGCCTGTGCTCCATACAAAATATGCCACAAACGCAATTGCCGCCGCAGTCGCCCAGCTGATTATTTCGCGAGGTGAAACACTGCTATCAGAGATGGTATTCTCGAGATCGTCAGTAGTCGCCCAACGAGTTCCGGATGACGGTGAATGTTTTTCCGAAATCGAATTGGACGGCGGCTCGGAATCGCGACTTCCCATCGTTAGCTCAGAACCACGATTTTCTCCCACATCGGCGGTGGTCCGTTCGGCAGCCAAACTTGCACAAAAAGCTCGGCCTTGGCTAACAATCCGCTCCGCTAAACTGCTTGGCATCGTTTCTATTTTCAGAAACGAAAGGTCCAGCGCCGCAGCGACCATCTCATGCGAGACCTTCGGTTCATCCGATTCGTTTACCTGATTACGTTGATCTTTCAATTTCGTAAACTCCTCTGCTTCGATTCCCTCAAGCCCGAATAGGACCGAGTCGATCAGCAGTTCATCATGTCGACCAATTTGGGGCGAATTACTCATTTCGCACCTCCTGTTACCGACTCAAGACTTAGAAGTTCACGAAGACGTATCATACCGCGTCGGGCGTGCGTTTTCACCGTACCCAACGGAATCTCAAGCATGTCAGCAATTTTAGCTTGAGATAAATGATGAAAGACAGAAAGTTCAAGAACTTTGCGTTCATCCGGTCGAAGTTGCTTTAAACACTCGCGGGCGCGAGTCGCTTCTTCGGCGATTTCAACACGATCCGGTTCGACTTCACCTGGCGAATTGAAATCCGCATCCATCGAAACCGTATCCAAAGTCCGCGTTTGCTTTCGGTGCCGGTCAATCAACCGGCGCCTCGCAATCATGGTAATAAACGTTGCTTCAGAACTAATACTAGAGTCGTACTTAACCGAGTTTTTCCAAATTTCCAGAAAAATCTCCTGAGTCGCATCTTCAGCATCTGCGTCCGTTTTGGATAAACGCTTTGCCAAAGACCACACCAAACCTCCAAACTGGGAAAGACACTCTTCCACAGCCGATTGATCACCGCGTGCTACTCTTTGAAGAATTGATTCTGCCACTGATTACGAGTCCCCAAAATCTATTCGATGTTAATTTGATTTGGTTTCATTCTAACCACCAAATCATCTTTTCATTTAATCATTCGCTAGTTTGTGCTGCAAGTGCGGGAAAAGACACAAAAAAAAGGCGGGATCACCCGCCTCGTTTTCGAATGAAGTTCGAAAAAACTACTTCTTCGGAGGCATGATTACTGAATCAATGATGTGGATAACTCCGTTTGAGCATTTCACGTCAGCTGTAACTACCTTTGCACCGTTCACGTAAACTGAACCGTTCTTCAAAGTGATCTTGATTTCAGATCCCTGAACGGTTTTAGCTTTGCCAGCACCTTTGGCGACTTTGATTGCGTCTGCTGCCATGACTTTTCCAGCAACGACGTGGTAGGTCAAAATTCCGGTCAAAGTTTTCTTGTTTTCTGGCTTAACAAGTGTCGCGACGGTACCTTCTGGAAGTTTCGCGAATGCCGAATCTAAAGGAGCGAAAACCGTGAAAGGTCCTTTCCCTTTGAGAGTTTCAACCAAACCGGCTGCTTTGACTGCTGCCACGAGCGTGGTGAACTTCTTGGCACCAACGGCGGTGTCGACGATGTCTTTCGGCTCGTCCTCAGCGTTTACGGAAAAAGGGAGGGCAACCAATAGAGCAAGTGCGAATGCGAATTTTCTCATCTTTTGTTTTCTTATTAAAAGTTGTGTTTAGACATAGTTTGTTGACTTAAGCGCTCGTAGAAAGATTCGCCACTTTCCCAAGTGAGATTCAGAAATTAGAAAAAAATCTTGTGACAGAAAAGGTTGTGAAAATTTTCATAAAAATGAATCCAATGTCGTCCACGGTTTTCGGTTTTGATGGCGGTCGGAGAACTGTTGAGATATAGTGACTTCTCAGCATTTTTTTATTCCACGCCAATTTAGAGCCAACAATGACGACCCGCCCTATTCCAAATCTGACCTTTCATATACTTTCCGAAAACCGATCGATCGCGCTGCTGACAATGGTGTCGTTACTGTCGGTTTCGTTCGTACCCTCCATTTTTGCTGATGACACCGCTTCACCCGGTGCTGCAATGACAAAAGCGGCAAATCGATTTGTCAAAACGCTTTCTGAAGACGAGATAAAGACAACGATATTCGATTACGATTCGCCCAAACGGGTTGGATGGCATTTCATCCCAAAGGATTCTCGCAAGGGATTTCAGTGGAAAAAGATGTCAAAATCACAAAAGGTTGCCGCGATGAATCTTCTTCAATCATCGTTAAGTGCGGCGGGATACACCAAAGCACGCAATGTGATGCAGTTAGAAAGTTTTCTCTATTCCGTCGAGCAGGGAAAAGGAAATGTTCGAGACCCCGAGAGATATTACTTTACCTTGTTCGGTAAACCGGGTTCCGACGCCAAGTGGGGATTCAGTTTCGAGGGCCATCATTTGTCGATGAATTTTGTTGTGAAAAACGACAAACTCATTTCGGTTTCGCCCTCTTTTTACGCCGCGAATCCAGCAACGGTAAAGTCTGATCGGCTGCAATCGGTTCCAAAAGGAACCCGCGTCTTGGCATCGGAAGAAAAGTTGGCCTTCTTCCTGGTCAATGACCTGAGTGAAACGCAGAAATCAAAGGCGATCTTCGCGAAGAAAGCGCCGAAAGAAATCCGTGCAGCAGGCGAACCTCAAGCTCCCAACGAGAAACCAATTGGCATCAAAGGTTCGGACCTCAACAAAAAACAACTGGCTATCTTAAAGGGTTTGGTTGTTACCTATGCTGCGAACTTTCCAATCAAAATTGGGACGGCGAAAATAACACAGATTGAAAAAGACGGTTGGGGCAACGTGCATTTCGCATGGGGCGGTGCGACGAATCCGGGCATTGGGCATTACTATCGCATTCAAGGCGAGAATGTTTTGATCGAGTTCGTAAACACTCAACCTGATGCGGAAGGAAATCCCGCAAACCATATTCACTGTGTCTGGAGAAATCCGAAAGGCGACTTCGCGATTGAAATTGAGAAGTAACAACCTTTCGCACAACATTGCTTTAACGGTTTGGTGTTAGATCGAACATTCGCCGTTTGACATGATGACCATTTCATCACCAATTTCAAAAATATGATCGTCAGGATTGACGATCATTTCGCCACTCTGGTGCTGAACGGCTACCAGCGTGGCGTTGTGGTTCTTCTTAAGATCAATCATACGATCCAAGTAATTCTTTCCTGCCCACTCATCTGGAACACTCACACGATGAAAGACTTGTCCATGCTGGTGTGTTAAAAGTTCTTCAAGTACACCACCAAGACCGTGATTCAGGGCCGATTGCGCTAACATGTATCCAGCGTATTCACCGCTCACCACGTAGTCATTTACGCGTCCAAGATCCAAATGACCGCTGTACGAACGGTTAATCAATTCGGCACAAGTATAAACATCTGGGTTCATGCTCTCGCAAGTTAACGCTGCAAGGATCGTTCGAGCGTCTGCGTCTTGTTCGCCGCGACCATTGCTCTGGTCAGCCAAAATAATACAGGTCTTTGCGCGAGAGATTTGCGCCCGCTGCAACGCTGCAACGCGCGTAAAATCATCGCGAATAAAGTCGAATTCTTTCCGAGTTTCGGGTGTCACGCCAACTTTTTCCAGATCCACGTCCGCAACCACGATAATCGGAGCCTTTTTTGTTCGACTCGATGCACGGAATTCCTGAATGATGATTTCCGTTTTGGTATTCCATCCACAAATAATGATATGTTGGTCGATATCTTCTAAGTCGATCATTTTTTTCTCCACTCGAAACGTTTCGACCATGTAAGCCGACACGGTACCGGTAAACATTGCAAAAATCGTCAGTCCCATAAACATTACAAATACGGTTACGATTCGCCCAGAACGCGTCGTCGGCGTGATCGGTGTTGGCTCGCCGGCGAACAGTGAATAGACGCTGAACCAAAATGAATTTTCAAAAGTAAACCGTTGCGTTTCGTCGACTGATTCCAAAGTCGATCGTTCAAACGAGACCATAAGGACGGTGCTAAAAATCACAGTTACGACCAACAGCCCGCCCATCACCAAGTACTCTGTTGTTCCCTTTCGGAAAACCGAGGGAAAGAGATTTGCGATTCGATGCGCAACGCCAAAGAATCGAAGGATTCGAAACAACCGCAGCAATCGCATGGCGCGAAATGCACGAAAAGCTCGAAACGTTGGAACCACCGCTAGAATATCAAGCCAAAACTCAGTGAAGAATTGTCGCTTTGAAGTCGCACAGGCGAAACGCAATGTTAATTCAACAACAAAGATCCAGGTCACCATTTCGTTGATAAACTCTATCAAACGAACGCGTTGTTTTAGCCCTTCGATCTTTTCGATCGCACCAGCGTTGTCGACAATCACCTCGTAAATGGTCAGACCGACGGAAAAGATTACGAGCAATCCGATGGCGACTTCGACCCAGATATTCTGAAAGAATCGTCGCAAGTGACGACGCCATTCACTGTCTCGTTTCTTTCGTTGCGTGGCGTTCGGCGTATTCATTCAACTCAAAAATTTAGACCATGCATCCTGCGGAGGCGAGTTAGGAGAGGGTGGATTTTGTGCAATCTAAAATTGGGTAATGCCAAAAATTACGATCAACCAGAATCGCGTTGGCACCGGTTCAAACTGGCCCACGATATTACCGCCGAGCAGATCATTAGAACCGCAACCTATCTGATAAAGATTTTCCTCAAACCAAATCTTTGAGGTTAAAGTGATGTTTCCCAAGGTTCCCGCCGTAATTGCCCGCCGATATCGCAATCACACCGTCCCCTGCTGCGGCGTGAATCGCAACTTTCATTGCATTGGCGATCTCTTCAAAACTGGTTCCATCGATCACCAATTCATATGCACAGTTAACACCGTCATGCAATTTTGTTTCGACTCTACCCCGCAATGTCGGACAATATCCATCCGCAGTTGAAGCCCTCAGTGCTTTGTATCGTGAGCCTACCTTGCTGCCACTGCGAACCACTCCGCCCGCAAACGGCGAAATGACGTTTGGAAGTTTCTCAATTTCATCTGCAGCACGCCGAGCCGCCGCCAATGTCGAAACTTGGTCAGCACCCTGAATGATAAAGTTACCACCACCTATTCCGGCTTCGACATGAACGATGTCTTCAACGATAAATTCACCATCCATCACGGGAATGCGCCAGAATCGATGACCATCTATGACCTTGCTTTTTTGAAAGCTGTCGCCAAAAAACCGAATGTGCTTACCGAGCGGAATGGATTTTTCGCCTTCCGGAAGCCCATCGTAAACGGCAGTCGTTGGACAGGTCATTAAGCATTGTCCAACTCGCGATGTCAAAGCCTTCCCCAACGATACCGATCCAAATCCGAAAACCAAAACCGAAACGCCAGGACGACCATCAGGAGTCTCCTGATCGCTGTTGGCGACGCCAGTTAACTTTCGCTCCACCGCGATTTCGGCATCGCAGCCGATCACCGATGAACCATAACCGCAAAACTCACCGATTGCGGCGGCGAGCCAATGCGTATCTACGGCCGTTACGACAATCCGGGCGTAGGACATGTCGAATGCTTCTGCAAAAGTTTCTTCAATTAACGTCGAGCCAATTTGCAACCGTCTTCTCCAACATGCGGACTTACCAAATCGTTCTTACAATTCACGATTTGAAAAGGAGTTTTTTGCTTCTTATGTTTTTCCCTAATGAGCAGGTTACCAAAGTCATCAATAGCGCCACACCTCCCCATCGCGAAATTCCCGATTCGAAAACAGACGTTCCATTGATCGCGATAAACAGCAGGTAGCCGACCACAGCGACTCCAATCCATGAAGATCGTGTTTCATAGGATTCAGAGTTGGCAATCCACCAGATAGAATCCACCGACCAAATCGCGACGAAAAAATAATTGAAATAGAGCCCGCCTCCAAATCGAAATCCCAGCAGATCAGCCGTTTGTCTAGCCGTATCCTCTAACGCAATCCGGTGGCTCCAATCATGAAAAAACCCGAACGCACAAAGCGTGTGCACAACCGATAAAGCAGCACCAGTCAGCCACACGTATTTTGCAAACATTACGACGTTGGATTTCCCAAAACGAAACGTCTCGGCGGGCAAGACCTGTCTTAGAATCAGAACAAAATACAAACAAACCACCGCCAAACGAATCGTCCAAATGGTGAGAAGGTGATCCATTGTTCAGGACTTCGGTTCAAAGGGGCTGAGCTGTTTTAGGAGAGTGACTCATCACCTTCACTCTGGTCGATCACTCTGATACACGAAAAGTCACCTAACCGTTGGGAGTCTGCCAACGTCCGTTGAAGAACCTAGAATGATCCGGATTAAATTCTGTTACGGTGTCAAAAGAAATTCTTGGAATCTTGTCGGGGAGGGTTCCCTCAAAGACTTTCCTCCAAGCCGCATCCGATTCCAGCGGTTCTGATGAATCGTCCCCATAACGCAACTTTAAGTCTATCGTAATGATTCTGTACAAAGTCGCGTCGTCAATATCCGATTGCAAGCAGGCGGCATTGAATTCTTCCACACTCATCAAATCGTCAAATTGAGAAAAGAGTTTCTGCACGTCCGAGCTCTGCATCAATCGTTGTGCCCGAAGCGATTTTCCGCGGCGAATCGATACCAGTGCATCCAACAGATTCTCACGAGGAGTCAGCTTCGCTTCATCCCTGATCGGCGGATTTTGCTTCCGCGTCGTTGGTGCTTTGTTCTGCTTTTTTAAAAGCAAATCGGCAAAAACCGGATCGCTTAAGAACGCCAGTACCTTGAATTTACGAAGCTCTTCATCACTTCGTGCAACGTGAATCATCCCTCGAAGTGCACTTCGGCGGATTTTCTCATCACCATGTTTCGCAGCGATCAAATACAAACGGACGGCGAGGTTTTTCGCGACTTTGCTTTTGCGGACGACAGAACATTCTTCTGCCAGATCGCGATAGGCGGCGGGGTCAGCGATTGAAAGTTTCGAAAGTTCTTTGGACGGAATCGAAAAATCAAATTGCGCAGCGGCCACCGATCCAACGAACTGGATTCCAATCCAAAAAACCAGCCATCGATTCATCGCACGCATAGCGAATCGAATTACCATCACTCGAATATCATTTATTGACTTGTTATGGATTTTAGCCCTCAAAACAAACGGACGGCTGAATGGACATCATCGGCTTGGGTTCTAATAGTCTGAAGATTCCGTCCCATCAGGCCTGTATTACGACAACAGCAAGATAGACTGAAACCGTCTCGCTACAGCTACGGGTACTGAATCAACCGACCGGCTAGGGTAGCTCAATCGAAGATTTCTTTTCTTCCACAGGTGCTTCTTCGGGAAGGCTATTGGGCATCGTGACAAACGCCATTCGAAGTTGATGGATGGTACTGTTGATCAAATCGGCCTCTTCTTTGTCCAAGTTGCCTTTGGTCTTTTCCTCTAGAACGGCAAGCGTGTCAATGTAGTGCTTTGCAATGGGCTTTTCAATTTTGGGTTTACCAGTCGTCGGATCAGGAAATTGCCCTAACGATGCACCGGCCTGCATCGCGAGCGTGGTGACCAACATCGAAAAAGATGCTTCTGGCAATTGCGATGCCTCACCCTCGGACGCCTGCTTTTCGATTTCCTCTTGTAACTGCTCTTTTTCCTTTTCGACCTGTGATTTCCAATCGTCGTCGATAATGATTTTTGGATCTTCTTCAGACATTTATTTTTCTCCTATTTCTTTGATTCCGCGATGCGTTTCTATTGGGTGCACGTGCGGTTTGTTCGATTTTCGTTTCAAAAACAACTGTATCGCCTACCTCATTTTAGAAACCAACAGCATTTTTATCAATTTCGGGACGCAAATTGAATGACAGGCTAACCGTCCTGTCGGGTACCGGACTTATTTGGCTGAGCCGTTTCGATTCATTACCATTTATAGATGTGGTCTATTGGAACCACAGATGAATTAAAGTGACTGGCCAACCGTTACCCTGAAAGGACTTCAATGCTGATTTATGGCTCCCGAATGTATTTTAAAAAAAACACTGTCAAAACGACCGGCGAGTGTGAACATTGTGGGACGTATGGCAATTTGACCAGCTATCAAGCAAAAAAGTTTGGCCATCTTTATTTTATTCCAATTCTACCAATGGGACCGCACTCACAAGTACTTCGCGAGTGCCCTCAATGCCGTATTGGCACACACCTTTCGATGACCGATCTCGAACCCATTGTTGCCTCGCTTGCCGATCAGTTCAAATCGTGGATCATCGCGATCCAGGATGGTCAAACAGAATTAGTTTTGGAGGGTGAAACGGAACCGACGAATATCGGGCATTTAATCGCCGGAATCCTTGATGATCTCTACTGTCTAAAAGAAATCGAGAGTATTGAATCGATATCCACGATCCTCTCATCCAGTAACTTAAGGTACGAAAACGATGTTGTATCGGGCTGTTGGCATGAAATTCAAGGTGATCTTCCGCAAGCCAAAATGAATTTTCAATCCGCGCACCAATCGCGCCCCGAAGAAGCATTACCATTGTTCAGGATGGGATCGATTGCAGCGAAAACAGGCAACGTTCAAGAAGCCGAAGCCGCGTTCGAAAATTACTCAAAACTCTTCCCTGAGGACATCACACCCTACATCGAACTGGCTGGACTCTATGACGATCAAAAGAATTTTGCCGGAATCGTTCGCGTCTACGACATGATCTATACGTTGAATCCCGACGTTATTCCGGATAAAGGGATGAAAAAAATCTACAAAAAAGCTTGCAAAAAATCGGGGATCACAGGCAATTTTTTAAACGAAATGTAGGTTTGAGCCATGTGCCTGTTTTTGTTTCTCTTGCGTCAAACCGCGATCCACATTCGTTCGACGATTCGTGCGTTCTCCTGCTAAAGTTTCTTTGCATCGGTCTCGATGAGGGCTAATTATGGATCGCAGCGCATTTCGGTATCAAGCTTATTTCTGCGAAGAAAACATTTGGCATTTTGCTCGCCAATACCTAAAAATAAATTCCAACGCCCCCTCACCAGATGATCCGTCTGCTGGCGATTTGCGCTATTTTGTTTTGTTCTTTATCAATGAGTCGCGGCAAGTATCATTGATGAACCAAAGTGTGTTTGGCGACGATGGCATTGGAGTCTGGGATTACCATGTCGTCTTTTTCGATGCGAGCAAACGCTTGATTTTTGACTTCGATACGATGTTGCCTTTTCCCGTTGATGCTAGAACCTACATCCAAGGCACATTTCCAGAGACGCACTTTCGTTCAACTGCACAAATTCAATCTTTGTCCGTTGAAACCGCTCGAATCCGCACGGTACCCGCGGACGATTACATCGCGCATTTTTCATCCGATCGCGCGCATATGCGCGATGAGAAAGGTCTGATGCTCGAAACCTTTCCTCTATGGGAAGCGATTCGCTCTAACAATATGCCCGTCGATTTGAAATCGTATTGGAACGTAGACCAACAAATCAAAGCCAGCAATGTGTTAGATGTTGCTGAATTTTCCACGCACTTTCTCAACGAATAAATTTATAAAACGAAACAGCGCAGGATTGCTTGCACTGATGAGAGGTATGTCAGACCTGAATTGCAATGTAGCGACCGTCGCCAGACGGTGGAATTCCACGCTCTCGCGAACGTCGGTACCGGAATGATGCACCACTAGTTTGCCGGCTTCTTATCACTGGAAGCATTGAGAAAATCGAATACAAATGGTTCACGATCGGGCGAATCGGTTGTTCGGAAAATAAACAGCCAGTCCTTGGTCCACCAAAAGTGATTCTGATGGTGGGCCGATGACCAATAGTACATCCGATAACCAAGCATTGTCTTTGTTTTGAATCCGCCGTTTTGTTGTTCATAGACGTCATCAATGCGGCCAAACATTGCCTCTTTTTCTGATTGCGTTGCTTGGTAAACGAATACATCGATCTTGCTACCGCCGGATTGGTAAGAGGCATGCCAGCCTTTTGAATCAAGCGTCAATTCCGGAATCGCTGCTTGGTCGTCTTTAACCCTCAAATCGTAGTCGCCGACCGTTTGCGGAAAGAAGTTCTCCAGAGTCGCCTCCTTGGGTGGATTCCAATCGCTGGCGACGCTTTTACGGTGTAATTCTTCCTCAAGTTGCTTCTCTCCCCA
>Ga0115566_10000565_pt1 | contig 32183 bp, 23 predicted proteins | sample COGITO_mtgs_1204_3_FD_87173 | JGI IMG/M metagenome (GOLD analysis project Ga0115566, IMG submission 87173) | Pelagic marine microbial communities from North Sea - COGITO_mtgs_120405 | ecosystem: Environmental > Aquatic > Marine > Epipelagic | place: Germany:Helgoland, sampling site Kabeltonne...
CGGCGTTCAGACCTACCATTTCGCTCCTTGCTGACGCACCGGCCTGAGGCGGGGTAGCGGGGTAGCGGGGTAGCGGGGTAGCGGCACAAAATGATGCCTTCGATTTTACTCGTGCCCTAGAGAACGTTTCTCGGCTTTCCACGTCATCGCTATGAGGACAATGGCCGCAGCACACGATCCCGCTATCAGCATAAACCCAGCGTCCCAGCCATAGGCGTCTACCAAAGCACCAATAGCAACATTGGCTGCCACGGCTCCTCCCACATAACCGAACAGGCCGGTAAAACCAGCGGCCGTTCCAGCAGCTTTCTTGGGAACTAGATCCAGCGCATGGACGCCAATCAGCATAACGGGTCCATAAATAAGAAAACCGATCGCAATCAGCATGGCAATGTCCAGCGCAGGATTGCCTGGCGGGTTAAACCAATAGACAACCACGCAGACACCAGTCAATAACATATACACGATACTGACGGGGGCGCGTCGTCCGCGGAAAAACTTATCTGACATCCATCCACACAGAAGCGTACCAGGAATTCCTGCCCACTCATAAAGAGCATAGGCCCAACTGGAATCGTCAAAGGAGAACTGTTTCACTTCCCCCAAATAGGTCGGTGCCCAATCGAGTACGCCATAACGCACCAAGTACACGAAGGCATTCGCTAAAGCGATGCTCCACAAAAGTTTATTGTTAAGGACGTGGCCAAAAAAGATCTCTTTGGTAGAGAACTCCTTTTCATGGGTGGACTCGTATTCGAACGTTTTTGGATAGTCATTCCTGTACTCCTCGATCGCGGGAAGACCCTGGCTCTGGGGGGTATCGCGAACTTTAAGGAGAATAAAAACCACGACAAATAAGGAGAGTATTCCGTGGGTGTACAGAATAGCATGCCAATCTGCAAAAATTGCGACCCCCAGTATAGCAATGGGCCCTACTAGACCTCCTCCAACATTATGCGCCACATTCCATAACGCCATTTTTGTACCGCGCTCATTGGTCGAAAACCAATGCACCATGGTTCGTCCAGATGGCGGCCATCCCATACCTTGAAACCAGCCGTTCAACAATAATAGAGTGAACATTATGGTTACGGAAGAGGTCGCAATAGGCACGGTCCCCAGCACAATCATAATGACGGCACTCACGGCCAAACCCAGTGCCATGAATGTTCGGGCATTACTGCGATCAGAAACACTCCCCATCAAAAACTTTGACAGTCCGTAGGCAATGGCGACGCCAGATAAGGCAAATCCCAGTTCGGTCCTAGAAAACCCTTCCTCGATGAGGTAGGGCATAGCAAGTGAGAAGTTCTTACGGACGAAGTAGTAGCCAGCGTAGCCGACAAAAACGCCCATGAATACCTGTAACCTGAGGCGCCGATATTCTTTGTCTGTCTCGGCTTCCGGAATCCGCTGCTTATGAGATGGAGGACGTAGTAATCCGATCATACATTTGTCCCAATCAATACGAAGAGTCCGGCAGCTATCAATGCTCCAATACAGGGACCCACGACTGGAATCCATGAATAGCTCCAATCATTATCCCTTTTACCGGGAATAGGAAGCAGTGCGTGGATCAATCGCGGCGAAAGGTCACGGGCCGGGTTAATTGCGTATCCCGTCGTTCCCCCTAAAGCAATCCCAATAACAAGGACCAGCAAGGCAACGGGAAGTGCATCGAGGGCGCCAAGACCTACTTCAGGAGCTGCCAGGAGCAGTACACAGAAGACTAGTACGAATGTCCCCAAAATCTCAGATATCAAATTCGACATTCTATCTCGAATTGCCGGAGCCGTACAGAATACTGCCAATTTGAAATCAGCGTTTTCTGTTGCCGCAAAGTGGGGGCGATAATGCAGCCATACCAGGAAAGCACCAATAGCTGCCCCTAGGAACTGTGCAGCCATATAGGACGGCACCAATGACCATGAGAATTTGCCAGCAGCAGCAAGGCCTAATGTCACAGCTGGATTGATATGTGCGCCACTTATCGCCGCAACGGAGAAGACGCCTACAAAGACCGCCATTCCCCAGCCAACAGTTATAACGATCCAGCCACTATCATGTCCTTTTGTCTTACCCAGCAGGACGTTTGCAACGGTTCCATTTCCAAGGAGAATGAGAAGGGCAGTTCCAAGTATTTCAGCCAAAAAAGGCGTCATCTGACTAAATGGGTTTTATTGAAAGCAGCTACGAATTAAGATCAACTACCGTTTGAGAACCGCTCCACGATCGGGATAGTCCGTGATAAGTGCGTCCACACCAAGGTAAAGAAGTTCTTTCATTCGGTCTGAATCGTTCACCGTCCACGGGACAATGGCCATTCCCAATCCATGCACGGAGTCAATGAGTGAGCGGTCAACAAGATTATGATTAGGGCTGTAAGCCTGAGGAACAAAGCTCAACCGATCCATATTTGCCTCAAGGCCTAGCTCGTTGCTAACTAAAAATGCCAGTGTTACCTGCGAATCAATCCGTCGAACGGCTTCCAGTGAACGAGGATCGAAAGACTGTATGGTAACCTGATTCAACAGGTCTTGCTCAGCAAGAACCTCATAAAGGAGCTCAGCAAAGGTATCAACGTCCGGATGGAATACGCCATCTCCGTCCTCCTTGGACTTGATCTCAATATTATACTGCAGCGTTCTTTCGGAATGATTCTCTATGGCCCGAAGAGCCTCGGAAAGAAGGGGTTTTTGTACAGCACGTGGTTCTTGATCTGGAAATCGAGGGTTTCCTCTTGAACCACAGTCAAAAGCTGCTATCTCTTCATAGGACATCGTATACAAATTGAGCGACCGAGCTTCTTCCTCGGTGACGGGCGTGCCATCGGGATGGGAACAGATCTCTGAAGACATCCAAGGCTCATGCGACACTACGATCTGAGAATCTGCAGCCACAACGACATCCATCTCGATTGTGTCCACTCCCAGATCAGCAGCCAGAAGAAATCCTGGAATCGAGTTTTCGGGAAGTAAGCCCCGTGCTCCGCGATGTCCTTGTAGATCATAATCAACCACTTGGGTGCACCCAAGCAAGCCAGTCAAAACTAGCAATGGGATAATTTCAGATAGGTTATTCATGTCAGTGATGCTATTTGTCTAAAGTGTCCAAATCCCTGAGTTTGAATCAGGGTTGCAGCTGGTACCGAGAGGCTAAGGAAGTGAAGGAAGAAACCTGCTTCTCTATCCAATCGGAGTCTTTATCTAAGTAGGATGCCATTTTTTGCGCTACGGCTGGTGCCATTTCTATGCTGGCGGCCGCATTTAGAAAGAGAGCCCGCATGCGACGAGCCAGAACATCTTCTACCGTATGCGCCATTTCGTGTTTGAGTGCCCAGGTTACTTGCCCCATCACAAACGGGAGATCGGGATGCAACGGCTCATCTCCTTGAGCATCTTCTTGAATAGTTTTGATCAAAGCCAGCCTATCTGAGCCGTACTCACTATACATGGCATCACGATCATTGTCATCGCTGTAACCGTAGATAGGAAGATCACTCGTTACGCACATCCGGTCCGAAGCACCAATGCGCTGACATACCCGGTTTACAACTTGCTCGGCCATATATCGGTACGTAGTCCACTTGCCGCCCGTAATCGTTATCAGACCTGATTCAGACTCTAGAATCAAGTGTTCACGGGAGACTGATTTTGTGGGGCCTTTTGAATTGCCAATAAGAGGGCGCAGCCCAACAAATACGCTGAGCACATCGGAGCGGGAAGGGGCTTTTTTCAGGTATCTACCAGCATGTCCGATCAAAAATGCGATTTCCTCTTCAAATGCTCTTGGCTCGGTATCGATCGATTCAACAGGGGTATCCGTAGTTCCAAGCAGTGCGTGTCCTTTCCAGGGGATGCAGAACAATACGCGGCCATCATCCGTGCTGGGAACCATCACAGCTGCTGGTCCCGGTAAGAAAGATGCCGGCAACACCAAGTGTACGCCCTGACTTGCTCGGATTAAGCTCTCCTTTCTGGGGCCCTCCATCTCACGTACTTCATCAACAAATACGCCTGTCGCATTGATCACGGACCGGGCCGTAACGCTGAACTCTCCACCCGATTCTAAGTCCGTAACCTGCACTTCCATCAACATCTGTGCATTCTTTGAAAGTGCCTTCACGTTGCAATAATTGATGACTGTGCCTCCTTCTCGAACGCACGTCTGAGCCAAGGCGAGTGCCAAGCGAGAATCGTCAAACTGGCCATCGGAATACTCAATACCTCCAGCCAGATGAGTATCATTCACACCTTCCTGCTCACGAATGACTGCGCTTCGACCCAGTACACGAGAGGACGGTAAACCGCGCCCTGATGCGAGTATATCATACAGCTTCAATCCTATGCCATAGAACCCAATTTGTGCGTAATTGCGGCATGGGACCACAAATTGGCGGAGATTCACCAGATGTGGAGCATTTTTAAGTAGCAGGTCTCGCTCCCTTAGGGCCTTCATGACCATGCGTATGCGTCCTTGCTTCAAATAACGTACTCCGCCGTGAACAAGCTTTGTACTCCTGCTCGAGGTCCCTTTCGCAAAGTCTGAGCGCTCTAGGAGCAAGGTGCGTAGCCCCCTTGATGATGCATCCACAGCGGCTCCCAGCCCTGTTGCACCTCCTCCGATAATCACAACATCCCACACTCCTTCATTTCGCGCTTCAGCAAGGGCTTCAGTGCGATTTAGATGACCGGCCCGAGTAGAAGCCCGCTCATCTGAAGAATGCTGGTGGTTGAGACTAGGCATTCGTTTCAGGCTCTATCCAGTCTCGAGACCGGTCAAGGGCTCGTTTCCAGGTGATTGTCAACGACTCACGATCTGTATCCGACATGTCGGAACGGAATGTTCGATCTTCAGCCCACAGGGCTCTCAATTCAGGTATGCCACTCCAGAAGCCAACCGCCAATCCAGCCAAATAAGCAGCACCTTGAGCAGTAGTCTCCACGATGCTTGGTCGGACTACAGAAACGGCAAGAAGGTCAGCCTGGAACTGCATTAGAATGTTGTTGGCAGCCGCCCCTCCATCCACCCTCATACTGGCAAGCTCGATACCGGAATCAGTTTCCATGGCGCGAACTAAATCAGCACTCTGAAAGGCAATACTGTCTAGGGCAGCACGTGCGATATGAGCGGCTGAAGAGCCTCGGGTCAATCCAACAAGAATACCCCGAGCGTATGGGTCCCAATGTGGTGCTCCAAGTCCGGCAAATGCCGGTACCAGAAATACACCTTCACTTGACTCAACCTGTGCCGCGAGGGCCTCTACTTCATCAGAAGACTCGATTATTCCGAGGCCATCTCGAAGCCACTGAACCACTGCTCCCCCAATAAACACACTGCCTTCTAGCGCATAGGTTGTCTCATCTCCAATCTGCCAAGCAACTGTCGTAAGCAGATTGTTTTTTGATTCGATGGCCTTACTGCCGGTATTCATAAGCATGAAGCACCCCGTCCCATAGGTGTTTTTCACCATACCGGGATCTACGCACACCTGACCGAACAATGCCGCTTGTTGATCACCGGCAACGCCAGATATCGGTATTTTTGACCCAAAAAGAGCAGAATCACTTGTCCCGATGACGCCACTTGAGGGGACTACATTTGGAAGCATCGAGCGCGGTACTTCCAAAAGGTCAAGCAGCACATCGTCCCATGCCATCTCATGAATATTGTAGAGCATGGTACGCGAGGCATTGGAAGGATCTGTAGCATGGATCTTGCCCCCCGTCAGATTCCATATGAGCCAACTATCTACCGTCCCAAAGGCCAAATGACCTTCGTTCGCTGCTTCCCGGGCTCCCGGAACGTTTTCCAGTATCCAGCGGACCTTGGTGCCTGAGAAATAGGCGTCGACAACGAGGCCTGTCCTGGATCGAATATCACCTTCGACGCCTCTTCCCTTGAGGTCATCACAAAACCCTGCGGTACGACGATCTTGCCATACGATGGCTTTAGAAATGGGACGACCTGTTCTTCGATCCCACACGACAGTTGTCTCGCGCTGGTTGGTAATTCCTATCGCGGCTACGTCTGTTCCATCCGACCCAACGCGAGCGAGCACCTCTTTTGTCACTTGAAGCTGCGTATTCCAAATCTCTTCTGCATCGTGTTCAACCCATCCGGGTTGAGGGTAGTGCTGGGTAAACTCTTGCTGTGCCATATCCACGATGGTACCATTTCGATCAAAGAGAATGGCTCGGGAGCTTGTGGTGCCCTGGTCAAGAGAAAGAACGTATTTCATTTCAGCTTGGATCTAGAATTATAGTCCGTAGTCAGTTACGGGCCACGCCGGACGTCCCGTACTGGCTTTGAACAATTGAACGGACGGCGAATGCATATCGAACGTGGAGTAATCCACTTGTTCAAGTGCTTTATAGTCTATCTCGATGGGTATTTGAAGCCGAAGATCTGTCAGTATCTGCTCCAATGCAGCAAGCGTCTTGGCCCTTCGAACTTGACTCTCAACCTCTGCCGAAACGGATTCTAGAGAGCTATCCTCAGGCCAGTCGGACCGATATCGCTCGAAATAGAGAAGAAGATCTTCCTCATGAACCGTAACTGTATTCTCCACCTGAAGCTTGAATACTTCATAGACCCATTTATCGGTCCAACGTTCGACTTCTGACAGCAGCTCTGGGGCCGCATCAAAGCCTTGATCAAGAGCTTTTTGAATGAACAGCTGGTCCCTCACCAACAATCCGAATGCATCGTAATAGTCACTTCGAAATTCATCGCCCGATCGAAGAGAAAGTGGGTATCGGTCGTGAGGGTATTCAGCTAGGAACTCAGCAACGGTCCACGACCGGTCACTCGTTTCCATGATCGGCTTGGCCTCCATATCCAAGATGGTCCTTGCAAAAGACGTCGAATCAACCTCAAGACGTTGCCACAGAGTCAGAGCATCTTGGGTCCCCTCTTCCTCACTGATCGATAACCAATTCCACAGAGCCTGCTCAAGTCTTCCATACGCTTCTTTCTTCAGTCGAAGATCTCTGTCGGCCACCGTACGCCCAATTAATGAGCGAGCAGCTTGTCGAGATTTTTCAGCGAAAGCTACCTGCTCATAGCGTGCCTTCTCCTCCGCGCCGGGTTCGGCTGTAATGGGCGTCCTGAGAATGTCCAGCACCTCAACCAAGAGGAACCCCCCTCGAAAGGGAACTGGCAAAGAAATCTGTCCTACGGGCAAATTCCGGGTTGCCTCCCACACGATAGGATCTAAAGAAGCGGGTGAAACGAGATCGGTTTCAAGATCTTGAACTCGCACATGGCGCATCCCCTCCTCGCTGGCCGAAAGCTCAGCAACTGCCTCTTCAAATCCGTTCTCGAGATAGACTCGTCGAAGTCGCTCAGCCGATTCTGAATTTGCAGCAGGCAGGAAGCGCAGGACGACTTGAATTGCGTCTAGCCTGCGGAGGGAATCAATGTCAGCAGCTGTTACCGCAACGGAACGGGCGGCATCCTCTTCAAATACATGTCCCACTAGAAGCTCCTCGGTCAAACTTTCGACCTGACGTCGTATAGAAGAGAGCGAATCCAATCCCATGCGATATCCTGCCTGAGCGAGAAGCTGTTCAGCAATCATGTGTTCCAAATAGACCACCTTGGGATCTGGTCCCTGCTTCAGTCTGGGATGGCCTTGTTCAAAGTCTCGACTGAATTCCGTGATGGTAATCGAAGCGTCTCCTACTCGTGCAAGTATCTGCGCTTCGTCGTCCTGAGACGAACACCCTAAGAAGACAAATAGAGCAATCCACAAATATGAGATCCGACGGCCCATCAATTAGTGTGAATGACCGGCTTTACGGTCCGCCGAGACCCATTTTCCATCACAACGAAGTACATGCCTGAGGGAAATTGTGTGGCGTTCCATGTTATGGTCTTTGCTTCACCCGCTTGAATCTCTTCAGCCACCGTCGCTATACGACGTCCAAGCAGATCCATTACAAAAACAGAAACGACACGATCTGCACCACCTGATAGTGAGATACTAAGTGTGTCCACAAATGGGTTAGGAAACACTTCAACATCGAAATTCAATCCAATGGGGGATTCGTCCCGCCCGGTAGATACATGTGAACCCAGAATAGCCGATGCTGGAATACTATAAACGAATGGATAGTAGCTGGACCAAGCCCCTGTTGATTTACGCTGATAGTAGTCCGTACCGGATTCAGAATTGGTCCACAATGAACCATCTGGAAGGAAGGACAGGTCCTCTATGCCGTGTGGCATGATGACAATAGAATCAGGAGAAACAATACTCGTGGTTGAGAGCGCATCCAGACGATAACGAAGCAACTCTGCTGACGATGAAGACCGATTTCTTGAAAGAACCACGACTGTTCCCCTAGGAGTTTCGATGAGATCGACCCCCTGGATCCGTCTGGGAAGGGGAAACTTATAGACAGGGTCAGGATTCGGACGGCCATTTTCATCAATTGCGTGGGCAAACAGAAAAGGTGCCGTGTCCGATGATGTTCGATAATCGCCCACCCAAAGTGTGTCCCTGAATGCAGAAACAAAAGAAGCCTTGGACGGCGTCTGAATCGTTCCTTCGGAGTCGGCTTCCAGGTCTACGTATTTAGCCGGATTTGACGGATCCCATTCGGGCAAGGGATATCGTTCGAGTACTCCTGCCGAGGAGATGTAAAGTGCATTATGAGAGTAGGCCACACCACCTGCGTGGGAGAATCCAAGCTGGCCCATAAGTCGAAACGTACGTCGCACCAATCCGGTGCGCGCATTCATTTCAACGACAATTGAATGCTGTAATTCAATGGTTCCTTGACGAGTGCGATGGTAGTACGAAACGAATACAAAGGGCACCTCTTCTCCGTCAACCTCCTCAATCCGTGTAGCGGTGCCTTGTGGGATGTACAGGTCATTTGCATACGGGAGGAAAAAACGCTGATCTATATCGACCGGAGAAGATTGAATTCTGAGATCCGCTGGAAGACGCTGATCTTCAAGCGAATAATCGTGGTAAGAGGGTAGTCCGAAGTATGTACCTCCGTCGTGGGGAATACCAGAATAAAGATATTCCTCCCTCGCAGAATACCCTCTGATCAACGCAGCGAAGAGTTGACCCGTAAACGTGCCGGTCAGGGTCGGGCTCTCGGCATTTCCCGTGGCCGATGATCCAATCATCACGGGAAATGAGATGGGATATGGACTGGGAATGGAGAGTTGCTCCACTAAATCATCTTGTAGGACTCCATCCACAAAAAGACGCAAGGTCAGCGCGCCTTGCCAATAAAAGATGGTGGCCGCCACCCACGTATTTTCGTCAATCTCAACGGGCCTATCCGCATCCAAACGATAAGTCGAACTCTGCAGGTCAAACTCCAAGAATGGAATGTCATTTTCCAATCCTAGGCTAAAGCCTTCGCTCGCGGAAACACGATTGGAAAACAGCGTGGAAGTCTGATTTGATGTCTGACTGCGAAACCACACCTCTACCGTCATTTGCGGTCCGAGGGGTTGGGAAATATCCTCTGTTTCAAGGCTCCGAATCCGTGACTCAGGGGCCTCAAACTCGGCTGAGCTAGGCGCTGTCATTCCCCAGCCACCGGGGTTTCGCGCAGCAAATTCCACTGGGTCTATAAAAGGCCCTTCCTCGACATCCTCCAACAAAACCGAGGAGGTTAACTCGGCACCTTCTGGCAAATATCGGAACAGAACGGCCGCCGCCTGTCCGCTGGCCGCCTGTCCGCTGGCCTCTTGGCCAGCGGACAGGACGAACAGAACCATTACGAGGACAACTCTACTGACAATGTGATCCATGTGTTACTTGATCAGCATCATCTTTTTAGTCATGAAGGTTGTACCAGAACGTAGCGTGTAGAAATACAGCCCACTTGAATACCTCGAAGCATCAAAGGATACACGATGCACCCCAGGGGTGTGCTCACCCGAAACCAGCGTAGTAACCCGCTGACCCAAAAGGTTGAACACCTGGATCTCCACACTGGATCTTGCAGGCACCAGGTACTCAATTGAAGTAGATGGGTTGAACGGATTAGGGTAATTCTGAGACAGCTCGAATTGTAGCGGTAGCTCACCCGTTTCGTTGGAGACCAACGTACTTATATCTACCCATCTCGGTGCCGAGTTCGCGTCCACGTTACCGTCTGAGTCGAAGCCACCAAGAGAGCCGACAAATCCGTTACCTGTTGCATCTACAGCTGTCTCACCGCTTCCCTCATCGAAATGCCATAATGCCAACGTCAGGGCATCTTCCACATAGGGCGCAGTTGGAAGAGCGAAGTCTTCGGTGTACCGCTCAACGACAGAAATACGAACTTCGTCGATCATACCCCGGAATCCTTCATACCGGTCATTCCATAGGTCTGCCGCACCGTTTCCGATGGCCATTGCCATGGTTCCACCCAGAAGTGGGACTGCAGATTCAATAGCAGCCTGCTGTTTGCCATCTACGAAGATGCGCATCGAGTCCGCAGTGTTCCACGTTACAGCAACGTGATACCACCGTGGGAAGTACGTTTCGTCGACTTTATCACTTTCTTCGAGGTTGACCGTGTCTACACCATCTTGCATGAAGAAGAGTAGGCGACCCTCGCTGCGACGCCAGCCAAGTCCGAGATCACCTGGATTGTTACCGCCGAGATTTTTAGCAAAGAGGTAGGTCCAATCGGGGGCATGGGAATCATCGGTGAGAGCCGAATCCGGACGCATCCACAACTCGACCGTTCCCTGATCCATTCGCAATGGAAAGAGGGCAGCTGCATCACGAATCTCGACACGATCCCTCTCCCACCACGTGAAGTGTAGGGCATGGCCCGAACCCCACGGATGTTCGACGTCTTCAAAATCATCTAGCGAATCGAGTGCATCAATGGTCTGAGCAGGCGAATAAACAGCAGCGCTTACCATTGAATGCAGGACAAATGGATCTTGAGCGAGAATGTTACCGTCTGGATTGCGCGTTATCGATGATTGCTGATCTGCAGCGGCTGTCGTTGACGTAGCAAACTCCCATTCTGCGCCGGGTGCATCGGCAATAACAGGATCACCTGTTCCCGCCTTCGAGCCGAACGAAACGTAGGCGTCGTATGAACCATCACTTGAGGCCAGGACCGCAAAGTCTCCAGCTGCATCCATCCCGTCTCCAAGTGTACCGCTTGCTGCAAACACACGAGTCAACATTGGATCGGCAGAGTAGCCCGGTGCACCCGAAACATCCCCGCCACCGAAAACAGCAACCATAGCTTGTGGAGCCAACATGTAACCATCCGGGAAGGTAAAGGTCATTCCACCTTCATCTCCCACGTGCCAGCCGCCAAGATGTACCGGCGTCTCTTCGCTGGCATTCACGATCTCGATGAACTGATCCTCTGTTGCGCTGATAACACCATCACCATTTGCATCGCCAGCTCCTGTGGCATCGGCCAATACCTCATTGATGACCACCGTTGTTTGCGGTTGCGGAGGAGGAACTGTCGTGCGCCCATCTATAGTCGTATTCGGCGAGAAAGCCGCATTGGCGACTGTCAAGTGCTGCACGAATGGGTCTACAATATTGACGTTACCATCTGGAAAGCGCGTGATACTGTTATCTGCATTGGCAGCAGCACTCACATCGATTTGGATCTCGTAATCATCTGTATTAGGAGGTCCGCCGGTAGCCGACTTACTTCCGTAAGCCAACCACGTATCGTAGGAGCCATCGGCTGAGTGAAGAAGAACGATTTCTCCTCCATTCGCCAGGCCATTACCTACTGTGCTGTCCGCGCTAAAGACCCGGGTCACGAGAGGATCGGCATCGTACCCTTCAACGCCTGTCACATCGCCGCCACCAAACACAACTAGAAAGCTGCGAGGAGCCATGACGTACCCATCGGGAAACGTGAAGTTAACAGCCTCATCATCACCTAATTGCCATCCGGAAATGTCTACCGGCTCCGACGACACGTTGGCCAGTTCAACAAACTCATCCTGAGAGGAGCTACGAGTACCGTCTCCGTTGGAATCACCAGGATCGCCAGATGGTGGATCTGCAAGCACCTCGTTAATGATCACGGTCAGCGTTGGAGGTGGCTTTGGAATGACATTCGTGCCATTGACCGTAACCCCAGGGGAAAAGAGCGCAGAACTGACAGTTGAATGAAGGGCCCAAGGCTCAGCGCCTGAGACGTTTCCGTCCGGAGACCGAGTTGCAGATTGGTCCGAATTGGCTGGCACATTTACATCCACACCATATTCGAATGTGATGCCTGTAGTTGCCGAAGTCGCAGGGGCACCAAGCCCAACTTTGGACCCATAAGCCGCATACGTATCAGCTGTCCCATCAGGCGACTTGAGAACGATATATTCTCCTCCATTCGCAAGACCATTGCCTACCGTGCTGTCCGCACTGAAGACTCTCGTCACAAGCGGATCAGGATCGTATCCATCAACACCGGTTACATCCCCTCCTCCAAAAACAACCAAAAGGTGACGCGGTGCAAGCTTGTAACCATTAGGGAAAGTGAAGTTGATGGCTTCATCATCTCCAAGCATCCATCCCGTCAGATCCAATGAATCCGCACTCAAGTTCGCGAGCTCGACAAACTCATCTTGCGATGAACTTCGAATCCCGTCACCATTGGCATCACCGGGCAAATCTGCTGCCGGATCAGCATTAATCTCGTTAAAAAATAGTGCTTGCTGAGCACTGGCTGCGGAAACCGTAGCCACGGCAAGCACCGCAAAAATGAATAGCCATCGTTTCATCGTCTTTCTCATTGGTGGATGGATAGGGAGGACACAATTATCAACGACCTACACCGAGCGTGAAGCGTTGGGCACTGCCCAGGAAACCCATGTCAGCGTAGGAGTATTCAGCAATTACTCGGACTCGATCCAGGAGGCGGCGATGAACACCGACTCCGAAAGAAAGTCCACTCACGCGATCGCGCTCAAACAGCGCAGCGTAGCCTCCCCGAAGAGAGAGGGTATTACCAAAAGTGTATTCTAACCCGAGATTTACCGATTCACTGTTGTCTGATGGATTTATCAGATCAGCAGCCAGTGTCACTCGGTGATAGTCGGATATGTTTTTCTCATAACCGAATCCAAATCGAAACGTCAAAGGAACTGAAAACTTGTCCGTATCTAAGCTGACGTTTAATTGGTTATTGCTAAAATTTGATGGGTCATCATCAAAGGCGCGGCGTAAATCACGCCCCTCAAGCTGCATATTGCCTCCAAAATTGAGGATACTTGCAGCGAGGACAAAACCCTCGAGTCGGGTTTGGTACAGAATTCCAAGATCAACAGCCATCGCTCTGGCGGTTTCATTCCACAATGTTTCTCGGATATATTTTCCTGTAATACCTGCCGAAAATCTGTTGGTTAATGAGGTTGCATACGTCAGGCCCAACATCACGTCAGAGGCGCTATAAAATTCACCGGTTCCCTCAGGTTGCAGAATCGTACGTACCGGCTGGTTGTCGACCGCATCGAACGCCAAAACACTGATGCCAAGCGTGCCTGCACCAGGTATCCGAAACACCAGACCGACAAAATCTAAATTCGTATCAACCAACCAATCGGTATGATCGAATGTAACTGATGCCTGAGCAGGTAGATTTGCTGCAGCTGCAGGATTCCAGTACAAAACCGTGGCATCTCGAACCAATGTTGTGCCTGCATTTCCCATCGCCATAGCCCGAGCACCCACTCCAATCTGAAGAAAAGCAGCGGCACTGGTCCCTGCATTGGACACGTCCTCAACGAAGTTCGCACTGGGAGAATCCACTTCCTGGGCCTGTACAACAGGTGTCAAGTAGACCGCAATCAGCGCACATACAACGGGTATGATTCTACGGAAGGTCATTTGATCAGTGTGAATTTACCCGTTGCCTCTCCTGCATCCGGCGTCTCTACATGAAAGAAGTACACACCGAAGGCAACTGTGAGGCCATCCTTGGAGACCAGATCCCAACTTTCGGATCCGTCTGCGAATGGGGAGTCATGGTCCAACACCTGAACCAATTTACCCGCGGTATTAAAAATCCGAATCGTGCATTGAGGTGGAAGATTTACGAAGTCAATGCGACGCTCACCCCTACCGGTAGCGTTGAAAAGCGGACGCTCCCAAGAGGCGCTTGCCACATAAGGATCAGGTACGACGTAAATATCAGAGAGGTCGGCGCCAGCTTTCTCGCTCTCATAACGCGTCTCTTGGGTGCCAAATGTTATAGTATCCAGTGACGAGTAGGGTTTGCTCACCTCCAATCGAAATACATCTCCGGGCTCAGGAAGTCGAGGACTTTCGCCATCCGGACCACTGAAGGTGAAACGCCAGCCCAAGTTGAAGCGGAATCCAACAGGATCAAAGACAAGCGTTATCACATCACCTGCACTGAGGCGTCCATCAGGTGTACCCGTTTCATCCAGAATGAAGAGATACTTTCTTCCTGAGGTCGCGCCATAGATCTCGAAATCTACCGGCGTCCTCTGTTCAAAAGCGAATTGTACGAAAGATGAATCCACCCCGGGGGCACCCATTCTGATCTCGATGTCATCGGGCACCGGTATTGTTCGTCCGGATTCGACGATATCAATCGTAGCTCTGAGGTTAGAATTGCCTTCCGTCCATCCATAAGTGAGCGGAACTGGTTCGGGCGGGGTATAGACCCTAAAATTCAATCCCGATAGCAACCGACGAGAGAGATCAACACTGTCAAAGGCTGCAGCTTCAAAGACGGTGCGGTTGGTGCTCGTTTCCTCGATGCGAATTCCGCGAGTGAGCAGGGCTTTTGTCGTATCCGTGAAGGAAACCCTGAACTGTCCGCCGCGCTCGAGGCTATCAGGTACCACAACCTCTACCTCAATACTTCCCGTTCCCGGACCGTTATGGATGATCTCGCCGTCCAATCCTCCGAGTAAAACACCCGCTCCGGGAGCATTTGGCACGACTACGGCCGTATTTCGATCAACAAACGTCACGTTTCCAATGAGGTCTGTCTGGATGATTTTCGAGGCCTCGCTCGGGGAAATGGGAGTGAGTTTGTCTCGGGTCGATATACCGCGGTCAAAAAAGTCGACGTCATACCCAGTATCGTATGGGACGAGCGCATAGTAGTATGACCGCCCATTATCCAGGCCTGTGTCCTTGTAGTAGTAGCGAAGGCCTGAGTCGGTACCTGTATTGAACACAGCGCCGGTCTCTCCGATCTGGACGGGGTGAGGACCTTTCAATCCGTTGTCGAGATCAAATTGAGCTATTGGCTGCCACAGAATGGGGTTCCCAAATGCATCCGTAATCGTCTTGATGGAATTGAAAGACGGATCAGTCGCCCGATAGACCATGTATCCCTCAAAGTCCGTCCCGTAGATCGGATCACGAGAGAATTCCGCGACATTATCCCACATCAGAACAGCAGATTGATCACCCTGGACGGCCGTAAGGCGAGACTTGTTCGGCGGCTTCGCGAACGAGTAATCCGCGTCGTAAATCTTCTGCATTGTCCGCTTATTGCGAAGGATGTCATCGAAGTTGCGGCCAAACAGACATGCAATCGCAAATTTTCGGGTGGCCTCTCTCGGAAGGGAAAAATATCCTGAGCCGTAAACGAAGGCCAGATTACTTGGCATTTCGCCACCAAACCTGTTTGGCTCCATTTCAAGCCAGGTCCGCTCGTCATCACTTACGTTCCCGGCCGGACGCAATACATAGCTGGTCAGCCCGATCTGATCAGATTCATCGTTATCGGTCTTCCCAAAGTTCGGCTCGCCTTGATCTGGACGACCATTATCCTCTGTCCCGTCTGAGTCAGGTCCTGAATATCCATCATCATTGGGTCCCAGACCATCCGATCCTTTGTCGTCAACGAGGGGCTCGTCACTTTCCCTAACGCCATCCCCGTTCAGATCATTGAATGGCACCCAGTCAGCATCCTCATCACCCGTCCACCACACTCCGTATTCCACGGCGGGAAGAAGCGTTGGACTACCGAAGAAACTCTCAAAGTCGGTCATGAGATAGCGCGAAGACAATTCTGCTAAAATGGCTTCTTGACCCTCGATACGGGTACCCGCATCGTCGTCTTGCACTTCGTCTGAGATGCCGTTCTGATCGTTGTCTTCACCGTCGAGAGGGTCTCCAGGACTTTCCAGAAAAGCGAAGCCAAAGTACCCCACACCGGGACGACCCCGATTGTCGATACCGTCTCGATCCCACATATAAACGATGTCATCCTGCCGCTCGAAATCCGCGAAATCATCCACGGAGTCTCCCTGTCCCCCCACTGCCGGGTCCACGTACATTCCGAAAACGACCTTGGTCAAATCCTTGTCGCTGACATTTTCAATGTCGTATCGGACAATCAGAATATCCTCAGCTTGCACATTGACCCACTGGTATCCGCGCACTCCAACCTGCAAACCGATGCCTCTCCGACCCGTCGGGAAATCGGAGGAATCGGCCACACTACCTGAAAAGGGAAAGTAATCGAACTCGTCGTTGTTACGGTCGTCCATAACGTAATACGACTCTTGGTCCGCGCGGACAAAAGCTCCAAATTCGCCATTCCACAGTCCATCACGGGATCCTTGATCGCCGGGATAGTCAAATGGCCATGGCTCGGGCCACGTCTCTTCCAGATGACTCATGGCCGGGTATTCCAGTTCATTGAATGAGCCTGGATTTACGTAGCCTGCGAGAGGCTCCCATCCGTAGGTATGGGTACCGTCAGGACTCACGTCGAAAGAACCCGGGTTTGTATAGTTCTCGGATACGATCCGAATGTATCGACCCTCCTTGTCCTGAACTTCCGCACCCGCCATCATCACGAACTCGAAGCCATACCATTGGCCCGATCCCTTAGGCCACTCCATTTTCGGAGGCTCAAATCGACTGCCCAGGTTTCCGTAATTCGAATAGCGAGTAAACACCAAGTTTCCATCGTGAACTCCTGTTCGACGATACTCTCGACCTGCCTCTGCTCGATCCTGAGCCGAGACCGATAGCGAAAAACATACGCTAGACAGCAACAGCAGAGCACCTGAGATACCTAGGCCCAGAAACCCATTCCTTGCCGAGTGGGCGGACGTCAATTCGCTCGACATATTTTTCGGTATTTCTCTATCGCACATCATCAAAAGCGAATGTCTATACCAAAAATGATACGGCGTGGTGGATCAAAGAAGTCAGGTCGTAAATCAACTTCTCCAGAAGTAAAATTCGGATTCAGAGCTAGCACCTCGGCCTCGCCGAGCGTTCGATAGGGATGGAATGCATTCCCTGTACTAGAATAAACCGATTTGGCGTTCAAGCGATCTAGAACATTGAACCCCTTCGCATAGAGACGCGTTTCGAGACCGGCAATTTGGATACGTCTGGATAAGTTGAAGTCCAGATTCATGCGAACTGGCTTGGATTCACTATTGGCAAGCTGAGACGAAAGCTGACTTCCTGGATTAGACGGCGTGTAAGGCTGGCCGGTCGAGAAGCGTCCAATGATGCTAAACGTAAATCCACTTGGATCCCCCATGATCACAGATCCATTTAGAGAGTGCCGTTGGTCCCAGTTCAAAGGAATAACCTGCTTTTCAGGCTCTATGGGAGGCCTAGTCTGATTATTGAAAAAGACCGCGTTCGGGTCTGAAGCATTGCCCCTGGCAACCTGATAGGTATAATCAATCGTCAAACCAAACTGATCAGCAAACTGACGCAATAAGGAAAAGGCGAAACCTCTCGTATTACCGTAATCCCTATTGATGTATCTCGCATAGACTTTCTTGTCGACTGTATTGATGATCTCCTGCCCCAGCAGGTTCTTGATATCCTTATAGTAGATCGTCGCTTCTATCTTCCATGACGACGTTAACGCATATTGCAAACCCAATTCATAGGCCGTCGTACGCTCAGGCTTGAGATCTGCGTTACCCATTATGGTCTCCAAATCTCCGAGTTCAACTTCAAATTCGGAGTTGGTATAAATGTAGGCGAATCGAGGGACCTGAAAGAAGCGTCCATAGGAGACGTGCAGAACACCCCGCGAGGAAATAGGGAAAGCAAGACCGACTCGTGGACTGAGTTGCATTGATCGCTTAGCATCAACGAAACCCGTTGCCAATCGAATACCGTCATCTGGGTTGGTTATAGCTTGAAGGTCATCGGGTACTGGTGCATTGGGCTCCCAAAGGTCAAAACGCACACCAGCATTCAATACGAGTTCGTCTATCTCCAACTTGTCTTGCACGAATAGCACGACTTCCCAGGGCTCTCTCGTGTATTGGTCGTTACCAGCCGTATTGCCCGCTGGAATACGCTGAGAAGGATCTAGATATACGGGGCCATCGGAAATAGTAGCCTGAGATGCCTCTTCTACACGATGTCTTTGCCACTCTATGCCAGCCTTGACCAAGTTATTCCTGTTTACCTGGCGCTCAGCTTGCAGCTTTACTAAAAATGTTGAATTGGAGGCTTCAGATCTCCCATTACTGGTTCCGCCAAAGGCAAATCCGTTTGAAGAAAAGGGCGTCCCTTGATAGCGAGAATCCAATGGGTTCTCGAAAAGTCGACTACCAACCTGATTATCCTGATAGGAAATGCCCAAGCGCAGATAAGAGCGGGCATCCGGAGTAAGCGTAAATGAAAGCAAGTGATTTATGCCGCGCTCAGTTGTCGTGGGCAAGCCTTCCGGGGCGTAGCGTCTGTAATCCTGATACGACTTGCGCTCCTCGTCGCTATAGAAAGCTGCGTAGCTTGCTGTTAGCATCGAAGAAAGACGAAAAGAGAGACGCCCATGCAGAGATAACCGTTGCTTGGGGTTCATCGATACCAGCGACCGATCTCCGGATAGCAAAGAATCAGGAATTGGAATTCCGACTAGATTATCGATGTCAGAAGCCGTTTGCTGAGCTTCCTGGATATAGGACTGAATAGGCACCGTGTCGGATATCAAAGCACGCCGTTCTCCGTTCAACCAACCTGTATTGTCCGTAAAGCGAACATTGGAAAAGAAGGAACCCTCGCGAAGAAATCGAATCGGCCCCTGAAGACTACCCTGAAAATTGTACTCGTCCAGCGAAGGGTTGTCCTTTCCTGCAAAAATGTCTGACTTAGGGGTCAAAAAAGATCCACCATAAAACCCCACATCACCAGAAAAATGATCGACTGAACCCGTCTTTGTGACAATATTTATGACACCCGACTGCGCCTGTCCATATTCCGCATTGAAAACACCGCTGATGACTTGCAGCTCCTGAATCCAGTTATTTTCAATCTCAATCTTAGACCCCCCACTGTATTGATTGGTCACGGGAATGCCGTCAACCAAGTAAGCAACTTCACCGGAACGACCACCGCGCATGTGAAGTCGGCCTTGAGAATCGTAGGTCACACCAGATTGCAGCTGCAGAAGGTCTGAAACCTCCTGGACGGGTAAATTTGCTATCGATTCGGAATCTACGTAGGACGCCGAAGTCGTCCGATCAACTTCGATGATCGGACGAGTGGCCGTTATGAAAATTTCCTCGCCTTGAATGACTTCGACTGCCAGCTCAAAGTCCACTCGCGTTGTCCGATCAATAGAAACCCTGACCTCGCCCTGGCGAACCGTTCCAAATCCTATCATTGAAGCCCTAACCGTATACACTCCAGGAGCCACGTTTATGATGGCATAGCTGCCGTCTGGAGCTACAGCTGCTCCCTGGCCGGTTTCTTCTATATAAACGGTTGCTCCAATCAGAGGCTCACCGGTTTCCGCCTCTACGACCTGGCCCGCGATTTTCCCAGCAACATGTTCATCTGCAGTAGCTGCTTGGGACGGACTACTCCAAATACCCTGACACATACTGGCTACAACCAGGGTAAAGGTAAATTGGATGATTCCGCGCATGAACTTAATGACTGCAAATTACGGGTTCGATCACCTCCTTCTTAATGAGATTGTGACCAGGGCTCAACCGCAGCAAAACGAACGGTTGTGCACACACTACTCCAGAGCTTGGGGCGAATCGGCACAGAGGCCATTCTGTAAGTACTTAAAGGTGCCGATCACGATACACACTGAGTCAATTGCAATCAAGCTTGAGTACATAACAATCACGTATTGACTGTTTCTGATCGTTTTGCGTCTTATATAGGTGCAAAAGACTTTCAGCAGAAGTCTATATGCTCATACGAACATCAGCAGTCATGCAAAGTCCAGCAGAACGTCACAATCATATCCTCAAAACATTACGGCAGCGAGGATTTGTTGCTGTTTACGACCTCCAAAAAGAGCTAAATGTATCCGAAGCTACGATACGGAGAGACCTCAGAAGTCTAGAAGGCCGAGATCTCCTTCATCGAACGCATGGTGGCGCCAACCCTCAAAGCCACTTATTATATGATCGCCCCATTTCTGAAAAGGCAAAACGATACTCAGAAGAGAAAAAGCGCGTGGGCAGAACAGCCGCTGAAATGATTGAAAAGAATGACTCCATTATTCTTGCATCAGGCACAACCGTCCTTGAAGTCTCTCGGCATATCTCGCACAATGCTATAGTTACTGCCGTGACGGCCTGTGTTCATGCTGCTCTCGAACTTGTAGACCGGCCCGGTGTCGAGCTTATCCAGCTAGGGGGTATGGTTCGTGCCACCTCGACATCCGTTGTCGGGGCGAGCGCAGCAACAATGATGAATGCCATGTCTTGTCGAAAACTCTTCTTGGGAGTGGACGGCTTGGACGTACACCATGGCCTAACAACATCAAGTCCCCTAGAGGCCCATCTAAACCAATGCATGATATCGGCCGCCCAAGAGGTAATTGTTGTGACTGACCACTCAAAACTAAGTGTCCGGGGATTCAGCAAGATCTGCGCAATTGACCAAATCGATAAGATTATCACGGACAATCAGGCTCCTGCAGAAACGGTCCGCGCACTCGAGGACAGCGGGATCGAGGTAATCTGTGTCTAGCAGGGTTATTGCGAGAGCGCTCGCGGCATGCATACACCCTGCACGCAGGCGACCAGAATCCAGAGAATTCCGGCAACGCGATGTTTTTCGCTTTGAAGTGCTGCGGCTTTAAAAGCTGCAGAATTGATTTCAGTTCGTTTCATATCAGATACACAGCCTTTGTTTTCTTGATTCAATCATACGCCCTGATATCCAGTGCTAGATTCTGCACGAGCAAGATCGACCCCTTCCTGGGAAAATGCTCACACATTCGACCTGCGTAAATAGCCGCTCCCCTGTGCCCAAGTCCGGTTGGCGCAGATTTTTCCAAAGAGGGTGCGGGTATTGTGATTTACTTTGACTGGGCAAATTAGCTCAATCGCCACTCGGACCATCAACCTCCATCACCCGCACTGGTGCATTCTTGACGTGCGTTTCAAGCCAGTTGTTGGTCTCCCACAGCATGTGGAGGAGGGATTCGCGGGCGCGATAGCCGTGTGATTCATGCGGCAGCATGACGAGGCGCGCGGTGGCACCGTTGCCTTTGAGGCCGTGGTAAAAACGCTCGCTCTGGATCGGGAAGGTACCCGAGTTGTTGTCCGCCATGCCGTGAATAAGCAGGATGGGCTCGTTGACCTTGTCGGCATGCATGAAGGGGCTCATCGCGAAGTAAATCTCGGGTGATTCCCAAAACGTGCGGGGCTCGGCTTGGAAACCGAATGGCGTCAAGGACCGATTGTAGGCGCCACTACGCGCAATACCAGCACGGAAAAGATCAGAGTGGGCCAACAGGTTGGCGGTCATAAAGGCTCCGTAGGAATGACCACCCACGGCCACTCTTTCTGGATCCACCACGCCGCGACGAACACCTTCGTTGATCACCGCCTCAGCGCTCGTAACGAGCTGGCTGACGAACGTATCGTTGGGCTGTTCGTCTCCAAGACCTACGATTGGCATGGCAGCGCCGTCCATGACCGCATATCCTTGTGTCACGTAGGGTACCGCGCCCCAGTAGGAAACGCGTTTGAACCGGTACGGTGACCCACTCACTTGACCCGCTGCATCAAGGCTCTTGAATTCGCGCGGGTATGCCCAGACGAGTGTCGGCAGCGGTCCATCGCGGTCTTTGTCATAGCCCGCCGGGAGATACAGGGTGGCAGTCAGCGGCACACCGTCTTCTCGCTCATAGGTGATCATCTCTTTCGACACTGCATCCATTTCTGGATATGGGTGCGCGAAATTGGTGACAGCCACAGATCCATCTTTTCCTTCTGTGCGAAGGAAATAATTCGGCGGTTCTGACGTGGATTCCCGCATCGTCAGATAGGTGCCTTTTTCCAAGTCTACCCATGCAAGAGGACGTTCGTAATACGGCGCTTCAGAGCGGAAAATCTCGGTCGTCTCGCCTGAAGACATGTTATATCGACGAAGGAACGGACGGTCTCCTTCGGGCGACGACCCGGTGCCTGTCAGGAAGATCACATTCCCACCATCTTCCGTCATCAGCAAACGACGACCCGTTTCGTCGGTATCTGACATCGGCGATCCTGGATCGGCATAGCGATCCTCGTAGGAGTAATCGAACACCGTCTGGATGGCGATACGCGTGCCGTTCGTCGGCACTTTGTACATCCTGAATTCGCGCGTGGGCGTCCACCGTTCACTGACAAGAGCATATCCTTCATCACTCCATTGCCTTCCTGCATAGCGAAGAGACAGTTCGATGAGCGTCATGGCCTCTCCGTCAAATGGCGCAGGCAGGATTTTCAGCGCGTCGCGACGATCGGTTTCCAGGTTGCCATCTCCACCGTCAAGGGCTTCGACCCAAGCCAGCGTCGCATCGACATCTTGGCGCCATCCGATGCTTCGAATGCCCGTTGTAGTCGAGCCGAATCCCGTTGGCACGTTCTCCATGAGGGGCTGATCATCGATCAACCGAACCAGCGTTCCATCCGCGTTGAACACCTCGATCTTGTTCGGAAAACGGGAGTAAGGCACGAGGTAGGAGAAGGGACGATGGGTCGATTCCACCAAGATCATACTTCCATCCGGGGAGGGATCCATCGAATTGATCATCCCGGAAACTCCGAGATCTTGAGCGGCGCCATCAACACCAACCAAGAGAAGGTCAGATGACATTAGCCATTCAAAGACGTCTTCATCATAGGGTGTCGCAAGAAGGTCCTGATAGGTACGGACGGGGGCTGCCTCTCCATTGTTTTCCTGCACAACAGGTGTGGATGGAACGGCTGGCTCTTTCGGCATAGCGCCGCGGTCAGCAGCCGTAAATCGGCCTAAAATCTTATTTCCGTCAGGCATCCATGTAAACATCGAACCACCAACTCCATTGAGCGCACGGTCAACCAACCGGGTAGCTTCAGCCGTAGCAGGGTTCAGGGTCCACAGTTCAATACGATCATCGAAGGAGACGGAAAAGGCGTACTTGGAGCCATCGAGTGACCAGGACCCCGAGCCGATCAGCGCGCCGTCGGGTAGGCCGGTAACTGTCCGCTCCGATGCGCCATCGATACTCGTCAAGGTGAGGCGGATGTCGTATCCCGCACGACTCGGCCCATTGTTACGTGGGTTAATGCGCGTCCCGGCTAATCTTAGCTCCGGAGCTGCCATAAGAGCGATCGAAGGAAGGCCTTGGTCATGCTGCAGCAACATGGTTGAGCCGTCTGGGCTCAGAGAGACTGAAGGCGCGTTAGGCGCATCAACCAATGCCTGTAGTGCGTCATTCGGTACTTGGTAGCCATCCTGGGCAAAGGTGGAGGGAGCCATCAGGGCCAGAACAAGCAAAAACAAAGGCAGGAGGCGTTTCATGGGGCAAACCAGATTCGTGTACACGGGAGAACCCATATATACTTCCGGTAGGTCGTCGGGTCAACCGGGATGGCTGCCTCGCGCTACAGGACTACAGGTCTACAGGGCTACGGCGCCACAGCTAGAACGCTGCCTGCCTACTTTCCTCGCAATGCTTCTCGGTCACGAGACTGCATAAATCCAATGTTATGCAAGCCCTCCTCTTCAAACGAGGCGTGCAGATCTTTCAGGACCACGCGCGCAAGGCTTCCTCTTAAATAGCCAATCTTGCGCCGTTTGCCAGTGAAAAACTTCCTAAACGGGTGGATCATGAGCCGGACGTAATCCCCTCCGACGGGTGCCACCTCGAGTTCGACTTCAATCGAATAAATACCCCACTCTCGGAACTGGCGGGATTCGGCTGTCACCACATTATCCGTGATTGAGTCAATGACCGTCCAGCCAGCATTTTCAAGGCCTAGCCGGATGCGGTCCAGCAATTCGGCGTCATCCACAAAAGACTCATCCGCAGGTACGGTGTCCACATTCGAAGCGTTCGAAGCGTTAGAAGCGTTCGCATCGCCCACATCAACACTTCCTTCGTCCACAGCCGCTAGCCCCGGTTCCCGCACTTCATAATCCCGATACAGAGGGGACAAGGTCGGGCTACATCCGGCCAGAAAACTCGCTACAAGCAGTATGAATGGTAGGCGGTTCACTGAGCATCCCACGATACTGTCACAGATCCAGGGGTTGAATCCACGGGATGTAGATGCATGATAAAGGGGGTATCCAACCATTCGACGAGTGGACTCGCGTCAATAAGTAGCGTCTCAGTTAACCATGCTTCGCACAGGTCACCGTTTCCATCGTGGACAGCATACACCGAGAGCTGTGGTGGTATGGAACGGGTAACCGCCTCAGCAGCGTAGAGCCGAAAATCATGATCAGCGCATCCTCCACTAAAGTAAACGTTCATCTCAAGTTGGTTGCCTATAAACCGCGCACTTTTGATAGCAAAGGCATCTCCTTGGAGTTCGGTTAGCTCAAATCCGCCGATTTGAAGCTTCTCGCTGCCGGCCGGTAGATCATTTGACTGCAACGACTCGCTATCGCAACCAGCCGCCGCGAAAACCAGGATCACAGCAATAACTGCGATCGGTACCAGTCGGCGAAAATGGACAACAATTTTATGCATAGCTAACAATACTCAGTCTGAGCCTAGTAAGGACACATGGATACGCTACATAATCTACGATCCGACGGCCCGTCCAGAGTCCCGTACAAGGCAAACGGTTGAAGGGGCTTGGTCAACCGTTGTGAACGTCGGATCTACAGCGAGAAGCACGTACCGGATCTGCAAACTCTGATCAAAATCAGCCCGCGACAGCAGATGAAGGCGAACCGACTGTGCGCTTGAGGAAGTCAAGGTAGATGCCGTTGAAACCCTCGGGTTGTTCCATCATGGGCACGTGTCCACATTCGTCCAGCCAGCGAAGTTCAGCTCCCGTGATCCCTTCGTTTAATGTCTTAGCGACATCGGGCGGCGTGATTTCATCCTGCTTTCCCCATACCAAGAGCGTCGGAGCCTTGATCTTGTACAGATCTGCCTTAATCGACCCTTTTTCAACGGCGCGCGCGAACTTGATGAGTCGAATGGCCTTTTCACGGTTCGTGATGATCTCGATGATGTCATCCAGAAGCTCATCGGTCACGTGCGAGGGATCAAAGAAGGTCTTTTCGACGCGAGGACGCAGGTAATTCTTGTCATTGCGTCGCATAACAGACGATGACATCTCTACTTCGTAAATGCCGGACGCGCCAGATAAAACGAGCGCTTCCACGCGCTCCGGGAATTGCATCGCGTAGAGAGCAGCAATGTGACCACCGAAGGAGTTCCCCGTGACAACAGCCTTTTCAAGCCCCGCTAAATTCGTGAAACGCAACACGAAATCCACGATGCCTTGGAGGTTAGCGTCCCTGAGCTTCACTGAATACATCGGAAGAACCGGGCAGACGATGCGGTATCCAGCTGCTGCGACCGCAGGAATCAACTTCTCCCAATTCTCGATAGTACCCATCATGCCGTGAAGCAAGAGAATGGGCGTGCCACCACATTCAGCGCCGGCCTCCGCATATGGGATTCCGTCGATCTCCTTCATTTCGTACGAACTGCCAGCCATAAGCCGTTCCGAGTTTGCCTCGAAGGTATCCCTCCGAAAGCGTGTGCGTTCCGATGTCTGCCGCAGCGACGATGAGTTCGCCTCGTACCACTGTAAGACCCTAAAGCGGACAGTAGTCATGCCTCGCTCAGGTCTCAACGGTAGACAGGATGTAAAAAATAGGTGATGGATGATTCAATCGCTCCGTATTCGCGCTGACTCATGCACATTTTGCGAGTTTAACCATCAAATGCGTCTTTTCTTCAAACAAGATCGACTCTTTGACCGCCCCGGCAGTTGCAGCAGGTGACGCAAGACCGTATTTTAGGTGTTCTGGCCTAGTTCCGAATGGACGGGTGGGCCGTAACCAGACAGTGAATACTATGCCCTGCGGTCGCAAACGTAAACGTCATAAGATTGCCACGCACAAACGCAAAAAGCGTTTGCGCAAGAATCGGCACAAGAAGAAAGGGAAGTAGTTTGACATGGTTTGCGGCCGGCTTCACGTATTCGTGAAGCCGGCCAGCATGCACCTTGCCAATATTTCTCTAGAGTTCGGAGTTTTTCCGAAACTGCTTCAGACTGCCTGCGGTACAAGTGCCGTGGGCTTTTTTGTCGATACCAACTTTTCTGGAGGCGCATCATGAGAGACAATTCTACGGGAAAAGCAATCAGGACCGGTTCCTGGGGATTACTCATCGGAGCAGCCGCGGGGTTTGCCCTCGGTGTGCTATTTGCTCCTGAAGAAGGGAAAAAGCTGCGCCGAAAAGTCGCCTACCAGTTGGACAACTTGGGCGGCACAGTTGCTGATCTGATCGACCAAGCCATCGGTGAGGAAGGTGAATCAGGCGAGGCACGAAAAGAAGCTGATGCGCTCGTCAAGGATGCGCGCGAAAAGGCCGATGTCATTCGTAATGACATTGATGCCCTGCTGGATGAAATCCGCCAGCAGCCTTCTGAAGGCTGACTCATGCCGAATTTCACGATCCTGCTCCCCCCTGCCGAAGGAAAACAGGACGGAGGTAATCCCTTCGCTCCTGACATGTTCGATTACCGCACATCGAATACGTTCAACTACTTCCACCAGTTGAATCCGGAGCGCCGCAAACTCATTGACCACCTGCAAAGCGTGATCAAAGGCGGCGAGCACGATCTAGAAGCACTCTTTGGCGTAAAGGACGACAACCTTGAGAAGGCTATTCAGGACAATCTGAACATCTACAAGGCACCCTTGATTTCTGCGCTGGACCGCTACTCTCCTGGTGTAATGTATCAGGCTATGGATTTCCCAGGCCTACCCACAGGAGCCCAGCGACGCCTCCTCGAAGAAGGTATCATCTTTTCAGGCATTTTCGGCCTCTTGCGTCCGGACGACCTGATTCCGATGTATAAGTTGAAGATGGATGCCAATTTGCCTGGCATTGGCAAGATATCCGCTTTTTGGCGCGAAGGCGTCAGCAAAGCATTGAACGACACCGTCACGGGTCGCTTCGTGTGGAATTTCCTCCCAGGTGTCCATGAGGACGCATGGAAGAATGAAGTGACCTATGAGGCTATGGTTAAGGTCAAGTTCTTCAAGCGAATCCGCAAAAGCGGCGAGCTACAAGCGGTTACTCACGGCGTGAAGCCGCTTCGGGGTAAATTGGTGAACTACATCGTGAAGGAAACGATCGAAGATCTGGAGATGCTACTTGAGTGGAAGCACCCGGACGGTTACCGAATGGATGAGTCCCTATCTTCTTTCGACGAAGACACCCGTATCCACGAATTGGTGATGGTCAAGCGAGGCTGATCAGAGTAACTGATCTTTCCTGTCGCCCGGCTTTCCACCTGAACTGACCGTTGTATCATGACGCGACCCGCCATTATCGGCCTTGCCGGCGGTTCCGGCTCCGGAAAAAGCACCATACTGCGACGACTCCTTGAGGATCTGGGTCCCAACAGAGTCTCAGTATTGGAGCACGATGCCTACTATCGCCCGTTGGATGGCTTATCTCTGGAAGAGCGATCCCGCATCAACTTCGACCACCCGGAATCCCTGGAATCGTCGCTGCTTGTGCACCATGTGGAGTCCCTTTTAAACGGGCAGGCAATCGCTAAGCCGGTTTACGACTTCACGCAGCATACGCGGGCAGAGAAAACCATCCGGGTTTCTCCAACACCCATTATCATCGTAGAGGGCATTCTTGTCCTAGCCGAACCTGAGCTTCGGGAGAAAATGGACATCCGGCTCTTCGTCGACACCGATGATGATATACGGCTAATTCGTCGCATCCGACGAGACATGCAGGAGCGTGGCCGTTCACTGGAGTCGGTGCTTGATCAGTACGAATCGACCGTTCGCCCCATGCACATTGAGTTCGTAGAGCCATCAAAGCGGCATGCGGACGTGATCATTCCAAGAGGCGGTCACAATGAGGTAGCTTTCGAAATGGTGTTGGCCAGAATCCTTTCTATATCCTACGAACACCGACTGGAAGACCTGGTCACGCCCCCAGACGAATCAGATCACTGATCCCTTTCAGCACAAGATGGCGGTCGAAGGCCCAGTCGACGCGCATTTCTTCGTTGATCCAAGCACCCCAGCCGCCGGTTGTAACGACGCGGAATGGGCATCCGTTTTCTTCTCCAATGCGGTAGACCATCCCACGTACCGCATCGAGTGTTCCATATAGAATGCCAGATTGCAATGCCTCTACCGTGCTTCGCCCCATTGCGTGAGTAGGCAAAACCAGCTCAACTGGAGGCAGCTGCGCCGTGCCACTCTTGAGAGCGTCACGTATCAACCCCGGTCCCGCGGCTATAACACCTCCGGGATAGGTGCCATCTGGTAGAATAACCTCATAGTTGATGGCTGTACCGGCATCAATTACGATGACGCCGCACTGCTCAGGTTCTCCATGGCGCATCCACCCAGCCACAGCAACCGCTATACGGTCATGCCCCATTGTGTGAGGGGTGTGGTAGGTCAACTTGATGGGAAGACTTGACTCGCTATCGAAAAAGGTCAGCTTGGCGCTACAAACATTGCGTACTGAATCCTCCCATAGCCTGCTCTGAACTGGTACAACGGATACGCCTCCGGCTCGAGAAACAGCATGATTGCCTACGAACTCTCGTAATTCCGCGTCATGATGAGAGCCATGTTCAAGCCGTGCGGTGCGCACCACTTCCCCGGGCACACGACCAGTACCCGACATCGGATCAAAGAGTCCGACTTTGGATGAACTGTTTCCTATGTCGATTAGAAGCCACATGGGACGCTGATTTGATGGGGCCCGAGAAGATACTCGATGCCTGACTGGGATAATGGCACGGAATGAATCGGTTATTGCCTCCTCAGCGTCACGTCTCCTGCAAAAAGTGTTTCTCGCCCCTTACTGGAGCGGACCAAAAGAGCGCCGTCGTCACTGACTCCTTCGACAGAAACAATTCGACCATCTTCGAGCACAGCTTCTTCGCCGACCCAAGCGAGATGATCCCGATATGAGGTCATGAACTTCTCTTTATCCAAGAGTGCGACCGATGCTTCTAGTGCATCCATCAACCGGATATATACCTCGGCGCGATCAACTGGGCGGCCCAATTCCAGAAACAGCGAGGTCGGTTCGGAAGCATACGATTCGGAAAAGTCTACTTGATTGACGTTCAAGCCGACTCCCACGAGATACACCCCTTCGCTAGGCGACTCAACGAGGATACCCGCCACCTTGCACCCGCCAATTAGAACATCATTCGGCCACTTTATCATCGGCCGTTCGCTTTCATCATCTGCCATAGAAAGCACGTTTGCTGCCACTTGTCGGACAGCCAGTGCGGCCGCTAGTGGAATGCGTGCTGGAAAACGTACTGTGCGCCGTAGCACAACTGTCAGTAATAAATTCTGGCCGGGTTGTGACCACCAAGTCCGGCTGAATCGACCTCGCCCGCTATGCTGATAATCAGCAATGACGACCAACCCATCTTCCGCTCCTTCGGACACCATTTCTCTTGCGACACGATTCGTCGAGTCACACTCTGACAAATGGATGACTCGGCTGCCAAGCCCAGGCCCTTTGACATGGAATGGAGAGTCCTTGCGATGATCAGGATGGGATGGAAACTCGATTGCCACGGAAGCGAATGTTCGAAAAGATAAAATGATAGAGGGATGGACGTAGAAGCCGGGTTCTGACCTACCTTAAAAATAGACAGTCCGTGTCCAATCTGCCCGAAAAAGCACACACCCCGTGAATACAACCTCCCGAATCATGTGGACTGGACACGAGGAATGATTCTTGCGTACTCTTACGACATGATTCGCTTCTTCATTTTGCTTCTTACATGCTCTCTTGCAGTCGGGGCCCATGCCCAAGATTTCAGGCCGCCCGAATTGAACGTTCAATTTCATCGGGCACGAACGGCGTGGAGCACAGGCAATAGCCTGCTTGAGGCCAAGGCGCGTATTGATAGGGTTCTAGCCGCGCTGCCTGAAGATGTGGAAGCATTGAAGCTTCGTTCATCCATCCTTGCCGACCTTGGCCGCGATGACACAGCTTTTCTGGATGCTGCTGAGGCTGTAAAACTGGCGCCCGAAGACGGTGAAGCCCATCTTCTATTATGCGAATCCGCCGCCCGTCTTGACGATATACCCAAAGCCGATCAGGCATTAGAGACTGCCAGCAACCTGTTTTTGGATGGTATGGACCAGTATGTCCGACTCTCAGCATGTGCTTCTTCCATAGGGGCGCATACCAGGTCGGAGTCTCTCGCGCGCGTTGCTGTAGCCCAGGATGGCTCAGACCCAAGGGGGCATGTTCAATTAGCGCGGGCATTTTTACAGGCGGGGCGGGGCGTGGATGCTCGAGCCGTTCTTGACCGCATGGTAGCTGAAAACTTACTCCCCATGCGAGCTGTCCTTGCAGATTCTCAGTTGGCTCAGTTGTACCGCGACGACAGCGATCAGTAAGACCGACCCTCGAGCTCAATCACGGAAGAATGCGACGGTGGTCGGTGTACGTCGAAACCGTTCGAATCAGGTACGACCCCTTGAAAGGCGTCATAATCTTTGTTTGAAACCGCGTATTCCGAGGGACTAGTTCTCCGCCCACAAGCTGGATATGCATATAGAACGTGCTCTCCTCACGAAATAGTAACCCCAGATCGATTCGCTCGAGATACATGGCAACAAGATCACGGGAGGATTGGTCGACGTAATATCTGACCTTTCTGACATTCAGTCCATCAGCCACATCGGGTTTTGCTCGAACCTCAACGATCATTGCTGAACGATCCCACAGCAGCGTATCTCCCATCATTCGGAAAGAGTATTTGTCCTTATTCCTAGGATTTAAATACACCGGGTCTTCCCCCAAAAGCCACGGCACCAGATCAACTGGATCAGGATTATCCACGTTTTCCGACACGAACTGGTTGAAGAAGCCAAAATCAAACGCTCCCGCGGAGTCAGACTGCGTGACCGTCATCAAGCGACCATCGGGACCTGACTGGGCTTCGATGTCGTGTTCCATATACGCGATCAGGAAGTCGTCCCCATCATACTGCTCCGTTCGCAAGTATCGGGCATACTCATACTGCTCTAGTCGTTCGAACGCCGTCCTCATGGATTCCTGATTGACCGTGCCGATGAAGGCGACGATTGAATCTCGCTCGGCTGCCTCAATAGGCCCAGCTGGTGCCACACTACTCCGGGAGCAGCCGCCGACTATTCCCAGTAGCAAGAGCCACAGTAAGGAAACGTGAAACAGGGGCGGACGGGACATGAGGCGCTGAACCGGTGCAGTGGAAATGGGTAGACAAGCGTACCAATGGCGGATGATACGCCATTGGACCTAGCACGATCCACTCGAATCTATGTCTTCGACTTCAAGCCCTCGTCATAATACCATTCCTGACTTCGCTACTTTGACACAAGCGCGGGATATCGCCTTGGAAGCCGCGGGTCGAGCGGCGTCCTTCATTCAGGCGCAGCGCGGGCGTCCTGAAGCGCAGGATATCCAGGACAAAGGCCTAAATGACTTTGCTACTTTTGTTGATGAAGGGGCCCAACAGCTCATTATTGCATCCATTCGATCGGCTTTTTCGGATCACGCTATTCTGGCCGAAGAAGGCTTCGAGGACAGCTCGCGATCGCTCGCCGACATCGACGGCTGGCTCTGGATCATCGACCCTTTAGACGGTACCACGAATTTTCTCCATGGCATACCCCATTATGGAGTTTCTATTGGATTGCAGCATAACGGAACGACGGTTCTGGGTGTTGTCCGGGATGTGTGCCGCGGCGAGACCTTTCATGCAATTCGTGGCGCCGGTGCATTTCAAGA
>Ga0115566_10000569_pt1 | contig 32109 bp, 30 predicted proteins | sample COGITO_mtgs_1204_3_FD_87173 | JGI IMG/M metagenome (GOLD analysis project Ga0115566, IMG submission 87173) | Pelagic marine microbial communities from North Sea - COGITO_mtgs_120405 | ecosystem: Environmental > Aquatic > Marine > Epipelagic | place: Germany:Helgoland, sampling site Kabeltonne...
ACTCCATCTTCATATTTAATTATTAATTCATTTTCACCATCCTTAATAATTCCATCTGATAAGTTGTGAAATATCATGTTTGATTTAGGTTCATATTCAAATAATGCCCAATTTCCGTTAAAATAACTAGAATAGTTTTTAATTCCGGATAGATCATCCTTAAGTCTTAATTTTAGGGTATTCTTAACTTTAATATTTGATTTGTTTGTAAAATTAATAGGTTTAATATCTGGTTTTAAGGTGTCTTTTGATATTATGTATTCTCCTAGTGAGGAAGTACTAGCATAGATATAAGATTTATTTTTCTTTGAGCTTATATAACTTATTTTTCTATTGATTATTTTACCTACAAACGACTGTCTCAGCTCTAAAGTATCAGAAATTTTATGTGGTAATTTTATCCTTATTGAAGATCTAAATGGATCTTTTTCTTTACCAAGATTAAGTGTGTCTGATTGGTATGAAATATTCATTAATAGATCATCATAAAAAGTATTTTTACCTATCTCAATTATTGAAGAATTTTTGTTGAGTGTATAATTTTGATTAGTTAAGATTTCGATGCCATTATAGGATGATCTTCTGGAAATAGAATCATTAGCTTTTATATTAAATTTAATACTGGAAGAATTACCATTCCAATCTGAAACTCTTACAAGCAAAGAATTATTTCTAATACTATCTGAATTTATAATTCCATTAAACTTATTATTTTTAAGAAAAGATAGATCAGAGTTACGAGGTGTGTAAATTTTTAGCACTTTCTTGTTCTTCTGAGCTAGTGATAGATAGTCATACATTATCTTTTTATAATGATTTTCACTAAACTTAATTTTATCCATCTTATATGAATACTTTAAAGTTGAGTCTATGAAAAGTTCAATTTTATATACTCCATTTTGGTTATACAAATTTTTATACTGTATATCATATATGTCTAATCCTATACCAATCTTTCCATTATATTCAAAATCATCAACAGTATATGTTGAGTCATTTATTTTTTTTACCTTTTTTCTAATAGGAGAATTTCTGACTAGGCTGTTATTCTCATTAATTATGTATAGACCTCTTATGATTGGTCTTTCATCATCTTTATAGGAGTAATTGAACATTAATGGATTAATAGCATCTTGACTCTTAGTATCTCTTATTTCAAAATGAAGATGAGGTCCAAATGATCTCCCTGTATTTCCAGAATATCCAATTACTTCTCCTTTGTTAATTCTTAATTGATTTTTTTTTGGAAATTTTTTAATTGAATTTCTTTTAGATTTATAAAGTTCAGATTTAACATACTCATCTAATTCAGGACTAAAATTTTTTAAATGAGCATAGACAGAGGTAAAACCATTTAAGTGATCTATGTATATTACTTTCCCGTATCCATAATTATTAACTTCTATTCTTGAAACATACCCATCTTCAATACTGAAAATCTTTTGTCCTTGGACACCTCTACTTTTAAAGTCTATACCAGTATGGAATCTTGATCTAAACTCTCCAAATGTTCCAGAAAGATCAAAAGGAGCATCAATTGGAGTATGAAAGTCAATTTCTTGAGATATACCAAAATTTATATTACTTATAAATAATGTTGTAAAAAGAATTCTAAGAAATAATCTCATTTAGCCTCAAATTTAACTTAAGATTTTTATAAATTGAAATCATTAAAATAATTTTTTATTTAAATGCTTTTAAATCACATTAATTCTTTACAAGAAAAAACTAATCTTTTATTAAATAAATTAGATGAGCTTAAAGCAATTAATGAATCTTTAGCCTCAAAAAATGATTATTTGGCTAAGGTCAATAAAGATCTTGAGACTAAAATTAAGGTTATTCAGGCACAAGAAAAACAACTTAAACTTGTTACTGCTTTAACTGAGGAGAATAGTGATAAGCAGTACTTTAAAAATAAAATTGATTATTTAATTAAAGAAATAGATTATTGTATTGAAAGAATATCAATTTAGTGGAAATGGAAGATAATATAAAAATAAAATTAAATATTGGTGACAGGTTGTATCCTCTGACAATTCAAAGATCTCAAGAGTTTTATTTCCGTGAAGCAGCTAAGGTTATTGAAAAAACAGTTAAAAGTCTTGAAGAAAATTATTCTGTAAGAGATAAACAAGATTTGTTAGCAATGTGTTGTATCCAATTTGCTGCTAAAAATCTACAGAATAAGTCTAAGTCTGGTGATTCAAATATAGAAGTTGAGAAAGTTATTTTAAAAATGATAGATGATATTGACAAATCCATTTTAACTTCTTAAATTTACTTGAACCTGTATTAGTGATTTTTTGGTAAACTCAACGAGTATTAATTAAGAAAGGTGAGTTTAAATGCTAAAGCAAGCTATCTTCGAATAGATCCTTGAATGTTTAATTAGCCTTAATCCTGTTTATTAGGAGTTTACACAATACTTATTTAATACAGGTTTTTTTTAATTCCTACGTTAGTAGATTCCCCTCTTCATCCCATTCTGCAACATCATTTCTTTTACTTTGATCTACACATCTGGAAATCCAGTCTTCATCATAGGATACTGAATATTCTTTAAGGACATCTTCTGGAACACCGTCCCAAACATTTGGAGTATTACCTTTGTAACCTAAATCATTAATTCCTATCTCTGAGGTAAAATATCCAGTAAGAACCATACCTCTGTAAACTGCAAATAATCTAATAGCTTCTTGTAAGTCTTCATTTTTATTGTCACTAAATGCTATATCATCAAAGACAGCTTTTATTTGAATATCTTCACAATCTAATAGCTTCAATCCAAATCTAACATTACAAATTTCGTCAAAGACTATTAGTCCTCTTCTAAGAACTTTCTCACCATATTCATTATGAGCAGGAGTGCTAAAATCTTTAGCAATTATTTCAAATAATTCAACCACTCCTGCATCTTTTATGTTTCCTTTATCATTGGGTGGAAGAATAATATTTGCAATTTTCTCAATTGATTTCAGCTCAGAATTAGAAAAAAACTTACCAGTTAAAACTTTATAATCCCACTTTAATTCTTCATATGTTCTACCATAATTATATTGCCAAACTTGGTCAAGCATTAATTTGTCTTCAGATGTTATGCAGCTCTTTAGGGTTAGAGTAGCTCCAAGTGAACCTAAGAACATTGTCTTTATACTATCTCTTCTTTTCATTAGACATTCTTTTTTTTGAGTTCACTAATAATATGTTCTGAAGTTCTCATCGATAAAGCCATAATAGTCCAAGTAGGGTTTTTATCAGCCTGAGATACAAATGGAGCAGCATCAACTACATAAACATTATCAACATCATGAAGTCTTTCATATTTATTTACTACTGATTTTTTTGGATCATTACCCATTCTAGTTGTTCCAACTTCATGGATGATTTCACCAGGCACAGAAATTCCATAATTATCTTTTTTGGTTGGTTTATTTCCAAGTGGAATACCTCCCATGTTATATGCGAGTTCTTCAAAAGTATCTTGCATATGTTTTGCCTGTTTAAATTCATTATCGGACCATTTATATCTAAACTTTAGAACAGGAACACCATATTTATCATTTGTATTAGGGTCTATTTCACAATAATTTTCTTTTAAAGGTATAGCCTCTCCTCTTCCTGAAAGGTAAATTGTAGAACCGTAATATTTTTTTACATCATCTCTTAAAGAGTCACCATATCCTCCTGTTCTGAGTCCAAAAAATTTATTAAACTCATTAGGATTCCATCCTATTCCATATTGAGGCAATGTCATTCCACCACCGATTTCAATATGATATCCTCGTGGAAAATCAAGCTTCTTACTATCTAACCACCAAGGTGAGTAAACATGCATACCACCTACACCATCTTCATTATATATTTTTCTATTCAAAAGTTCTGGAATAAACACACCCCGTCCTGCACCAGTTGTATCATGAAGATACTTTCCAATTAGATTACTGCTATTCCCAAGGCCATTAGGATGAGCCTTACTTTTTGAGTTTAAAAGTATTCTAGCAGTAGCACACGCAGAGGCAGCTAAAACAACAATCTTACCTTTGATTTTGTAATCTTTACCATTTTCTTTATTTATAAATGACACTCCATTAGCACGGCCATTATTATCGGTAAGAACTTCGTTAACCATTGAATTTACATATAAATCGACCTTACCTCCTTTAAGAGAAGGAATTACAAGACATGAACTTGATGAAAAATCTCCATATACTGAGCATGATCTATCACATTGTCCACAATAAAAACATATACCTCTTTCATTATTTATTCTTTTTGTAAGAATAGATAATCTAGAAGGCATAACTTTTACATTAGACTTTCTAGCTCCTTTAATATAAAAAAGTTCATGAAGTCTAGGTTTGGGTGGTGGTAGGAAAAATCCGTCAGGTTCATTAAACATATTTTCTTTTGTACCATAAACTCCAACCAGTTTGTCTAATTTATCATAATAAGGTTTGATGTCTTCATATGAAATAGGCCAGTTTTCACCAAGACCATCATAATCTTTACTTTTGAAATCTTTTGGTCCGAATCTTAATGAAATTCTTCCCCAATGGTTTGTTCTACCTCCTAACATTCTAGATCTCCACCATTTGAAATCAGTTCCATCTTCAGATGAATATGGTTCACCATCTATAGACCAATCTCCATAAGACATATGAAAATCCCCGAATGCTCTGTTAGTTCCAGCCCCTCTTCTTGGAGACTCCCATGGCCATTTTAATTGAGTTTGTTGTTCAGGGTTAGCAGGATCAAAATATGGACCTGATTCAACCAAGGCAACCTTGATTCCCGCATCACTTAATGTTTTTGTAGCCATTCCGCCTCCTGCACCAGATCCCACTACTATTACATCATACTCTTCTTTACTTTTAATTATTTCCATAAACGTTACCAAATTATTAAAAACTATTTGATATTAGTATACTTACCAATAAAGTTTTCTTATATTAAAATATCAATTTTTAAATATCTATATAATTTTAATAAATTAAAAAAATAACACACTGCATTATTACTTCCTACATAAATTATGATTATAGAAATCTGTGCTACCACTTTAAATTCAGTTATAAATGCGCAAGATGCAGGTGCAGATAGAATTGAGCTGTGTCAAGAGTATTTAATAGGTGGGATTACACCAAGTCAAACTTTTACTCTTGATTCAATTGAGAATTCTCGTATCCCAATTAACATCCTTATTAGACCAAGGGGTGGAGACTTTAACTTTACGGATGAAGAGTTCGATACGATGATAGAATCAATTTATAATTTTAAAAATTATAATGTAAACGGATTTGTTGTTGGATTTCTTAATGATAAGAATAAACTAGATTCAAATAGGTTAGCTCAATTTAGAGACATTACGAAAGGATATGAATTAATATTTCATAGAGCTTTCGACTATCTTGATAATCAAGATGAATCTTTAGAGCTGTTAATTGAAAATAGATTTGATAGAATTCTTTGTTCAGGATCTACTATTGACTCTGAGCAGGGACTGAAAAAACTTATATATCTTAAAAATATTGCTAGAAATAAAATTTCAATAATGCCTGGTGGAGGGGTGAATTTGATAAATTTTAATTTATTTAAAATCTCAAGTTTTAATGAAATTCATTTATCTGCAATAGATAAAAACATCTCTCTTGATTCTAATTATGATATTATTAAACAAATTGTAGAGATGAGTAAATAATAAAATATTATTTTTGAAAAAAATATATATGGCTTTTGATATTGATGTTATAAAAAGTGTTTATTCAGAACTGTCCTTAAAGGTTGAAAATGCTAGGAAACTTATTGGTAAGCCCTTAACTCTTTCTGAAAAAATATTATATTCTCACTTGTGGGATGGATCTTCCGATACTATATTTAAAAGGGGTGAAGACTATGTTGATTTTGGACCTGATAGAGTTACCTGTCAAGATGCAACTGCGCAAATGGCACTTCTTCAGTTTATGCAAGCTGGTAAAAATAAAGTAGCTGTTCCTACAACCGTTCATTGTGATCATCTAATATTAGCTCAATCTGGGGCTAAAAAAGATCTTAAAAATGCTAATAAAGTAAGTTCTGAAGTTTTTAACTTTCTTGAATCCGTCTCTAGTAAATATGGAATAGGATTTTGGAAACCTGGTGCCGGAATTATTCATCAAGTAATCCTTGAGAACTACGCTTTTCCTGGAGGTATGATGATTGGTACCGATTCACATACAGTTAATGCTGGTGGTCTAGGTATGGTAGCAATTGGGGTAGGAGGTGCAGATGCTGTTGATGTAATGGCTGGAATGCCTTGGGAATTAAAATTTCCAAAATTAATAGGTATTAAACTCACTGGAAAACTAAATGGTTGGACTTCAGCAAAAGATGTGATTTTAAAAGTAGCAGGAATACTTACTGTTAAAGGTGGTACTGGTCATATTTTAGAATATTTTGGAGATGGTGCTGAGTCTCTCTCATGTACCGGTAAAGGAACTATCTGTAATATGGGAGCAGAAGTTGGTGCTACAACTTCAATTTTTCCTTATGATGAATCAATGGAGAGGTATCTTGAGTCAACTGAAAGAATAGATATTGTCAATGCTGCTGATTCAGTCAAAAGTGATTTAAGAGCTGATCAAGATGTCTATGATAATCCTCAACATTATTTTGATGAAGTAATTGAAATTGATCTTAATACTCTTACACCTCATATAAATGGTCCTTTTACTCCAGATTTAGCTACACCAGTTAATGAAATGAAACAAAAGGCTAAAATTGAAGGTTGGCCTACTGAAATAAAATGGGGCTTAATAGGTTCTTGTACAAATTCATCATATGAAGATCTTTCTAGAGCAGCATCTATAGCTAAGCAAGCTCTTGATAAAAATATTAAAATAAAATCTCAACTTGGAATTAACCCTGGTTCTGAACAGGTAAGGTACACAGCTGAAAGAGATGGGATAATTCAGCTATTTGAAAGATTAGAATCTAAGATTTTTACCAATGCCTGTGGACCTTGTATTGGTCAATGGAGTAGAGATGGAGAAGATAATACTGAAAAGAATTCTATAATTCACTCATTTAACAGAAACTTTTCTAAAAGAGCAGATGGAAATCCAAACACTCATGCATTTGTTACTTCTCCTGAAATGGTTATGGCTGTTGCACTTTCGGGTAATCTGGATTTTAATCCACTAAAAGATAAACTGACCTCTGAGGATGGCCAAGAAGTATTACTTGACCCCCCAATTGGTGACGAATTACCTTAAGATGGTTTTGCTTATGAAGATAATGGGTATGTTGATCCACCATTAGATGGTTCTAATATTGAAATAAAAATCAATCCAGATTCAAAAAGACTTCAAGTTCTTGAGCCATTTACTCCTTGGGATGGTGAAAATATTAATAATGCAAGACTTTTAATAAAAGCTCATGGTAAATGTACTACGGATCATATATCTATGGCAGGTCCATGGCTTAGATTTAGAGGACATTTAGATAATATTTCTGATAACTGTTTGATTGGTGCTGTGAACCATTTTAATATGCAAACTAATAATGTTAAAAACCTTATTACTGGAGAATATTCACCAGTTCCAGAAACTCAAAGATTTTATAAGAAAAATAAGGTTGACACAATAGTTGTTGGAGATCACAATTATGGTGAGGGATCATCAAGAGAGCACGCTGCAATGGAACCAAGACATTTAGGTATAAAAGCAGTAATTGTTAAGTCTTTTGCAAGAATTCATGAAACAAATCTTAAAAAGCAAGGAATGTTAGCTTTCACATTTAATGAAGAAAAAGATTATGATAAAATTCATGAGGATGATGTGTTTAATTTCACTGATTTAAAATCTTTTTCACCAAATAATCAATTATCTCTAGAAATTATTCATTCTGATAATTCAAAAGAAATCATTAAATTAAATCATACTTTCAACTCTCAGCAGATTGAATGGTACAAAAATGGTTCAGCATTAAACTTGATAAAGTCTAATAATTTATGATTAAAGATTTAAAATACTTAATGTCGTATACAATTGCTGTAACTGCTTTCATCGGTATTTTAGTTGGAGGTCCATTTGTTTATTTAACTGTTGTTTATACTTTCATTTTCATACCAATATTAGAGGTAAACATAAAACAGGATAATCAGACATATTCAATTGATGAAAATAAAAAAAGGAATCTGGATTTATTTTTTGATTTTTTACTTTACCTAAATGTGCCTATAGTTTTTGGAATATTTTTTATTTCTTTAAATACTTTACTTGTATCAAATTCACTTTTTGAAATTATTGGTATAATCTTATCATCAAGTATTGTTATGGCTACTAATGGAATAAACGTTGGACATGAATTAGGCCATAGAAAATCTTTATTAAGTAGAACATGCTCAAAACTACTATACCTTCCATGTCAATACATGCATTTTTTTATAGAGCATAATTACGGTCATCATATTAATGTTGCTACACCTGAAGATCCTGCTACTGCTAAATTTAAACAGAACTTATATAGTTTTTGGATTACTTCCGTAATCAAAACATATATAAGTGCATGGAAAATTCAGTTAAAATTATTGAGAGTTTCAAAACTTGGTTTTATTTCTTTTAAAAATGACATGTTCTTTTATACTTTATTTCAAGTTTCATTTTTAATTTTTATATACTTAAACTACGGGTTAATAGTTACTATTTACTCATGTATTATGTCAGTTGTTTCATTTTTATTTCTAGAAACAATTAATTATATAGAACATTATGGATTATTACGAAAAATTAAGTCAAACGGTAAATATGAGAGGGTTAAACCTCATCATTCTTGGAATTCAAATCATACAGTAGGGAGAATAGTTCTCTATGAGCTAACAAGGCATAGTGATCACCACTTTAAATCATCAAAGAAATATCAAGTTTTAGAATCTATTGAAGAGAGTCCACAGTTGCCTTATGGCTATCCAACATCAATCTTAATTTCATTTTTCCCACCTTTATGGTTCAAGATAATGAATCCACTTGTTAAGCATCACATGGGTTACGAGAGTTAATAATTTTAGTTGTACCAGCTACAATCAATATAATTAATCCCTTCAAATCTTTTCTTAAAAAATCTATCTTTAGACTCTATAAAACCATTGTAAGTATTTGCAAATGGGGAAGAGGGGTGCATGATATCGTCTGAACTAGTACTGTGAGCATATCTAAGAACATCATGACCAAATTCATGATACATCAGGCCTAATTTTTGCCAAATATTAATATCATTCCAGTATCTAAAGGAAATTCCAACTCTTACAACTTCATCATTACATGAACTGGCAGCATATGCTCCATATCCAAGAACTTCTCCTGACGCAGTTAATGCTGCAGATTCATATTCATAAAAAACATTTACTACAGAATTTAGTTTATCGTAATCTGGATTATTACTCATTGAGCATTTAGCATCTTCAACGAATATATCCCAAAAAGCATATAAATCATCAGAATCAAAATTTGGGTCAGTTACTTTACTATAATCAATACAGCTAAAAAGTAGATTTTCAGGAATTTCTTCATACTCTAAAGAGTTTTTAGTACAACCTATCACTAGTAATAAGAAGAGATAAATTATTCTCCTGGGCATGATATGTATTTTATGCCAGTAAATGATCTTTTAAACATTCTATCTTTTGCAGCAATAAAATCATTTAAATCAATATCACTTCGAGTACTTGCAGGATACATGATATCAGCAGGATCATTACTATGTTCATATTTATAAACATCGTGACCAAATTCATGATACATAATCCAAAGTCTTTGTAATAAGTTTTTTTCTGTCCATTCGGTATATAATACTCCAACATTTACTCTACTATCATTGCAATAACCAGAAAATGTAGAATAGGCAATATGATCAGGTGTTACACCAGCTGCTATTTGAGCAGGAGATCTGTATTCAAAAAAGATATTTAATGAAGGGTTTCTTTCAGAGTAATCAGGCCCTCCTCTGGAACATTTAACATCATCTACAAATTTTGTCCAATACTGCATCAAGTTATCTTGATCTGTATTTTGAGGATCTAATAGGTCATCATAACTAGTACAGCTAAATATCTGTTCAAATTCTTCAACAACTTCTTCAACCTGATCATCGTCAGATTTAGAACAGGCGATTACCGTAAAACTAAATAACGTTATTAGTATAAATTTTTTCATAGTACTTATTTGTAGCGAGAGAGAGATTTGAACTCTCGACCTCCGGGTTATGAATCCGACGCTCTCACCAGCTGAGCTACCTCGCCAAATTAAGAAATGCAAATATATAAAACAAATATCAAGAAAGTATTGCTAAATATCCGTTTATTAATGTAAATACTAACTTTTTTTAATATATTGGAAACAATATGAGTAAGAAAAAAGAATTTGTAATTGAATATGATTTTCAATCCTCTCCGCAGTTATTATTTCAATATCTATCTACACCATCTGGTTTATCAGAATGGTTTTCAGATGATGTAAACTATAGGGGGGAAAAGTATACTTTTTTTTGGAACGATTCAGAGGAATACGCCAGAGTTTTATCAAAAAAAGTTAATGAGAAAATTAGATATCAATGGATTAATGGAGAGCCTGACGAAGAAGACTATTTTTTCGAATTTAGAATTCAAATGGATGAAATTACTAAGGATGTTTCTCTTATTGTAACTGATTATTCAGATGAAGATGAACTAGACGAAGCAAAACTTCTTTGGAACAGTTTAATTGCAGATCTTAAAAAAGTTCTTGGATCGTCTTAATTTAAAGTAATATCATCTGGAGAGTTAGACCAGATTTTATATTTACCTCCTAAGCTTTTAATTATTTTATTCCAGCTATTTTTTTTATTTAATTTAAAAATCATATTGGGTTGATTATCTAGTACTATCCAGCTTTTATTGTCTATTTCATCATCTAATTGATTTGAATTCCATCCAGAATATCCTTGAAGAAAAATTACGTCTTGTATATTAATTAATCCATTTTCAATTTGATTAAAAAGAAATTCAATATCATTACCCCAGTATAAATTTTCATCAATTTTAATACTTTTGAAATGATCATTATCACTTCTTAATAAATAATAATGATTAGTAGATACTGGACCACCATAATAAAGATCAATCTTTATGTTTTTTGAAGAGTCAAGATCTTTAGTTATGAAAAGATCAGAATATCTATTAATAATAAAACCAGTCAACCCATCTTCAGTTTCATCAACAATTAATATTATTGATTTATAGAAAATCATATCACTAAGAAGGTTTGGAGATGATATTAGAATCTTTCCTTTCATAATAAAAAAAAAGAGCTTCAATTAAGAAGCTCTTTTGACATTTTTTAAATGAATTTAAAACTTAGTTATTTACTGTACTTGAAAGTTCAGCTCCAGCTTTAAATTTGACAACCTTTTTAGCAGGTATTTTAATAGTCGCACCAGTTTGAGGATTTCTTCCATCTCTTGCAGCTCTTGCAGAGACTGACCAAGATCCGAATCCAACTAGTGATACTCTACCACCTCCTTTTAAAGTTGAAGTTACACTCCCTAGAAATGATTCTAGAGCCATTTTCGCTGATGCTTTAGAAATGCCAGCGCTAGCTGCCATTGCATCAATTAATTCTGATTTGTTCATATCACTTAATTTTAATGTTTAAACAAAAATATATGATATTATCTAAGTCCCACGATATATGGGCCTAAAAGTCAATATTTGTTAATAAATAGGGGTGTTTTGTTGATAATCCAGCTATTTTTCCTAGTAAACACGGGAATTTTCATGAAATTTCAATCCATTTAATAGCTCTTTTGCTGTCATTTCTCTTTTATTTTCCAATTGAATGATAGAACAATTGACTGCTCCATGTTCATTATATATAAGTAATTCACCATTATCAATAACTATCTTACCATTCAAATTGTTTTTTAATGATGAAACTTTTTCATTCTTTGCCTTTAATATTTTCATCCTAAATTGATTATCACCATTTTCTATCATTGTCCAAGCTCCCGGTTTTGGAGAGAGTCCTTTAATTTGACCTATAATATAATTGATTGATTGATTCCAGTCAATTCTAGTATTCTCTGAATTTAATTTTGGTGCTAATTTTAAATCATCAATAAAATTTTGTTTGATAGGGTTTAAACTATTATTAAAAATACCTTCTATAGTTTTAATGACTAGATTTGCACCAACTTCAGATAATTTAATGTATAAAGAGCCAAAGTCATCTTTATTCTCTATAATTATCTCCTTCTGAAGTAAAATATCACCTTGATCTATTTTTTCATTAATAAAGAACGTAGTTACTCCAGTTTTTATTTCACCATTTATTAAGCACCAATTAATTGGTGCAGCGCCTCTGTAATTTGGCAATAATGATGCATGAAGATTTATAGTTCCATACTTGGGAATATTAAATAGTTCTGCAGGTAATTTCCTGAAGGCAACTACAATAATTAAATCAGGTTCTAAATCTTTAATTTGATTAATAAATTCCTTATCCATCAAATTAGTTGGTTGGAGGGTTTTGATTTTATTCTTAAGTGTATATTTTTTTACATCACTTTGATTAAGTTTTCGTCCTCTTCCAGAGCGTTTGTCAGGAGCTGTAACAACACAATCAACAACAAATTTAGAGTTAATTTTATTTAGTGAGGTAACAGCAAAACCAGGGGTTCCAAAAAATATAACTTTCTTTTTCATATAGAATTTAAAATAAATTTAACTCTTTCTTCAATACTCAAGTTAGGAACTTCAATAATTTGAATCCCAGAATCATTATAAACTTTATAGATAAAAGGGCTTATTTTTTTAGCTTCACTAAATTCCTCTATTCTGGCTTCATCTTTTCTATAAATCTCTTCCCATGGTTTAAAAATAAAGATTAAATCATATTTATAATTATTTGGTAAATTATCCCAATAATTTGATGACTTATTTATTGACTTAAGGTATGCTGTAATTTCATGTATACCCCTATCATAAAAAATAAGATTTTCTTTACAGCTAATATCCTTCCCCTTTTCATAATCTTCATGTCTTCTTTTAAAAATTTCATTGCTTATCCCAATTGGATTAGTTTTGAATTCAGATCCATTTAATTTATAGTCTGTTAGTATCTCTCTTGCAGCTTCCTGAAAGCAAAGAAACTTCCCCTTACTAAGAGCATTGATAACGCTAGTCTTTCCAGTACTTGGTCCTCCAGCTAAAACAATTCTTTTATTTATCTTTCCTTGTATCATTTTCCCAAAAAGGATTAGTTATATTTGTGTAAATCTTTACAAAAATAATTCCCTTGTCAAATAAAAATACTAAATCTGAAGATTTTTATTTAAGATTTGAAGAACAGTTGTTAGAATCTCATGATTGGCCTGGGATGTACATGTATAAGTTTATTGTCAAGGATGGGAAAAATGAGATTGATCAGTTAAAGAAAATTTTAGATAATTATGACGGAAATATTTCTTTCAAGTCCTCTTCGAGTAATAAGTTTATTAGCGTAACGTTTGAACATAAAGTATCATCTCCATCAGATGTAATTAAAGTATATAAAGAGGTTAGTGTCATAGATGATATAATTAGCCTCTAAATGGTAATTAATTTATTAAATTGCGGTATATGAATTCATTAGAATATAATACAGAAAGAACTAAACTGATAATTCCAGAGTACGGAAGACATGTTCATCAAATGATTGATCAAGCTGTTGCTTTGAAAGATAAAGATGAACGAAATAAAATGGCTAAAGCTATTATTGGTGTCATGGGTAATCTTAATCCTCATTTAAGAGATGTTCCAGACTTTAAGCATAAACTTTGGGCTCAGCTCTTTATTATGTCAAATTTTGAATTAGATGCTGATAGTCCTTTTGAGAAACCATCAAAAGAAGTATATGTAAATGCAAAGCCAAATAAGTTAGAATACCCACAGAGTTTTCCAAAATATAGGTTTTACGGAAATAATATTAAGAAAATGATTGATATAGCTATGTCTTGGGAAGAAGGGGATTTAAAAGATAAGCTTATTGCTAATATAGCAAATCACATGAAGAAGTGTTTTTTGAACTGGAACAAAGACACTGTTGAGGATAAAATAATTTTTGACCACTTAGCCGACTTGTCTAATGGTACTTTAAAAGTTCCTGAATCTAAGTTGCCTTTAACAGAATCTAGTGAGTTTTTAAAGAATAGGGTTAAGACAAATAATAATTACAAGACAACAAATAATAAAAACAGAAAAAAGCCTAAAAGAAGATATTGATGTCCAGTCTAAGAGTAAGAGGAGGTATTAAATTGTCTGGTGAGATCACACCACAAGGTGCTAAAAATGAAGCACTTCAGGTTATCTGTGCGACTTTATTATCAGAAAGTGATATTACTATTTCTAATATTCCTGATATTATTGATGTTAATAAACTCATAGATATACTTAAAAATTTAGGTGTTAAGATCTCTGAGCTAGAAAAAGGTAAATATTCCTTTAATGCAAAAAATATAGATCTTGATTATCTTAATAAAGGTGAATTTTTAAATGACGCAAAGTCATTAAGGGGGTCTATAATGCTAGTAGGACCTCTTTTGTCTAGATTTGGTTCTGCATCAATACCAAGACCAGGAGGAGATAAGATTGGAAGAAGAAGATTAGACACACACTTTATAAATCTTGAAAAACTAGGCGCAAATCTTAAATATGATTCAAAGAGTAGAACATATTCAGTAAATTCAGAAAACTCTCTTAAAGGTTCAGCTATTCTTCTTGATGAGGCATCTGTTACAGGTACTGCAAACATTATTATGGCAGCTGTTTTAGCAGATGGAGTTACATCAATATATAACGCTGCATGTGAACCTTATATTCAACAGCTATGTTTACTGTTAAATAATATGGGTTCTAAAATTTCTGGAATTGGATCAAATCTTCTAAAAATTGAGGGTGTGGATAAACTAGATGGTGCCACGCATAGAATATTGCCAGATATGATTGAGATAGGTAGTTGGATAGGATTAGCAGCAATGACTCAAAGTAAACTTAGAATAAAAAATGTTTCATGGGATAACTTAGGGCAAATACCTGAGGTCTTTAGAAAGTTAGGAATTACTTTAAATAAAGAAGAGGATGATATAGTTATTCCTGCTCACTTGAATGGATATTCTGTATCCAATTATATAGATGGTTCTATTCTAACTATTTCAGATGCACCGTGGCCAGGATTTAGTCCAGATTTAATTTCTATTATACTTGTTACAGCAACTCAAGCCAATGGAAGTACGTTAATCCATCAAAAGATGTTTGAGAGTAGATTGTTTTTTGTTGACAAGTTAATAGACATGGGTGCTAAGATAATTTTATGTGACCCCCATAGAGCTTCAGTTATTGGACATAATTTTAAATCTTCATTAAAACCAACAATAATGACTTCTCCTGATATTAGAGCTGGTATAGCACTTTTAATTGCTGCTCTTTCAGCCTCTGGCGAAAGTATAATTCAAAACGTTGAGCAAATAGACCGTGGTTACGAAAATATAGTAGAAAGATTAAAATCTATAGGAGCTGATATTGAAAGAATCTAGCTTTATCTTTTTGATATTTTATTATTTGATATATTTCTCTGCATTTTACATTTAAACCTATCAATATTGTTTTCTCTTAATTTCAAATGCTTGGTCTTTCTTCCACTAACTCTTTCTCTCCAGAGCTTAAAACTATTGCGTTTAAGATTATTTCTCATCAAACTAATCAATTCCTTTTCATTAATCTCAAACTGATTAAATATTGCTTCAAAAGGAGTTCTATCCTCCCATGCCATCTCAATTATTCTATCAATCTCAATTAAGGTTTTATCTTTCATTACTAATCTTAGTTATAAACTCCTCTCCATTAAGTAGATGAGATTCTCTTTTTTTAGGATCCATTTTATCAAATGTATTTATAAGCATTCTTAGCCTTGGATTTTTAATTAAAAAATCTCTTTGCTTATCCATAAATCTCCAAAAAAGACCATCCCATATTACATCCCATTCACCTTTTTTATAGTCACTCATTTTGTAAATGTAATTGCTACTACTAATATATGGTTTTGTAGACATTAGTCCTCCGTCAGCAAATTGACTCATACCATATATGTTTGGAACCATAACCCAGTCATATGAATCAATAAATAGTTCCATAAACCATCTATATACTTCATCAGGATCAAATTCACATAATAACATAAAATTTCCCAATACCATTAATCTTTCTATATGATGTAAATAACCAGTTTCATTTACTTTTTTTATTGAAATATCAATTGGTTCTATACCAGTATCTCCAGTATAAAAAGAGGAAGGAATTTTTCTTTTAAAACCCCAAAAATTATTTGTTCTTTCGAAAGATCCTTTAACACAATAAATTCCTCTTATAAACTCTCTCCATCCCATAATTTGTCTTATAAAACCTTCAGTTGAATTTAAAGGAATTTCATGTTCTACTGAAAAGTCTAGAGAATCTTTAATTACTTTTCTAGGATTTATAAATCCAACATTCATTAAAGGACTTAAAATGCTATGGTTAAGTGTTAGTTCATCCTTAACAATTGCATCTTCATAGTCTCCAAACTTATTAAATCTCTCCATTAAGAAATCTTTAAACCACTTTTCAGATTCATCAATTGTAGTAGGGTAGTTAAATTCTCCAAGTGACCCAAGATTATCACCAAAGTATTTTAATACATATTTTTCTGATTCAATAACATATTTGTTCTTTTTTGGATTTTCAACTTTAGGAGGGATTTCATCTTTAGGAAATTTCTTTCTATTTTGGATATCATATGTCCATTCTCCGCCTTCTGGTTTACCATTAGAATCTATCAAAATTTTCCTCTTCTTTCTCTCAGACTTATAAAATGAAGTTTGAAAAAATTTCTTTTTAGAATCTTTAAAAAAAACATTTAAATCATCACTTGAATTAATAAATAGATTGGTGTCATGAATAATAAGATTAATATCCAGTTCGCTACATGTTTTTTTAATTCTTTTACTAACTAAATAGTCAATAGGATCATAGATTTCAATTATTTTATATCCTAGAGTATTAATTCTTTTAACTAAATCTTTAATGTTAGATTCTTCTTTAAATGAATCAACATATTCAACATCACAGCTAAACTCTTTAAGATAATCTTCATAAAACTTCATTGTAGCTCTATGGAAAGAGATTTTTTGTTTGTGAAACTTATATTGTTTAAAAAAAAGAAATTCCTCAAGAAGGAAAATTTTATAATTCTTTTTATGAAAAAGACTTTCTTTAAACAGTTGATTTGGTAATATAATACAGCAGCTTTTAACCATTTATCCAAGTTTGTTCATATATTTTTTTTGGATCATACCTTTCTGATTGTAATTTTGGATTAAATTTTCTAAATGGCATAGAATCATTACCTATTCCTGCGTTATATAGCCAATTACCATAATTACTGTGAACATCATAATCAATAAGAAGTGACTCAAAATATTCAGCACCAATTCGCCAATCAATCTTTAATTCTTTAGTCAAATAATTAGCAACATTTTGTCTACCTCTGTTAGACATAAATCCAGTAAGTGATAATTCCTTCATGTTGGCGTTAATAAATGGATCATCTGTTTCACCATTGATCCAACTATTCAAAAGATTAATATCTTGTGACCATTCCTTGTCACTCCCATAAATTCCATCACTACTGAAAAATTTCTCTCTATGTTGCATTGAAACATATTTAAAAAAGTCTCTCCAGATTAATTCAAAGAATAACCAATAAGTTGAATCATTCTTCTCTACTGTATCCTCATAATTTTTTATTTCTGAATAAACATATTTTACTGATAATGAACCATTTGCAAGCCAAGAAGAAATCTTTGAACTATAATCTTTTCCTAATAGGCCATTTCGAGTTAATTTATATTTAGACAAATTCTTTGATTCAAAAAAGTATTCATTCACTCTATCTATACCATGCGTTTCACCACCAAGGAATTTAAAAGCAGAGTCTTTATGAACTTCAAATTCTTCATAGCCTAACTCTGATAATGAAGGAATAGAATATTCCTCATTAATTAGGTTTGTTTTACTTAATGGTTTTGGTGATGGAACTATATCGTCTATTGATAATAACTTCTCACATTTTTTTCTAAAATTTGAGAAACCACGAGGTATATTCTCATAAACTCCACTTACATCAGATGGTGAAAACAAGAACTGATCAAAATCTTTTATCAAATTCACATTGGATGGAATATTCTCTTCTTCAAGTAGCTCATCTCTAGTCCATTCTTTTTGAACATAAATATTGTCAATTTTATAATTGCTAATTACTGAGTTAATTGATGATTTAAGATCTTCACTTTTAACTATGAGAGATATGTTGATTTTATTTAATTGTTTTTTTAAATCAGAAATTGACTCTAATAAAAATTTAATTCTAAACTTTTCAGTTTTTTTGAATCCATAGCTAGTTGTTTTAATAATATTAGGGTCAATATTAATATAACCAATAACTTTATCTGAATTTTCAACTGATTTTTTAAGAGATAAATTATCTATTACTCTTAGATTATTTCTAAACCAAACTAAACTGGTTATTTTTTTCTTTGGCATGATTTACTACAGTATTTGACATTATCCCAATTTTTCTCCCATTTTTTTCTCCATACAAAATCTAGACCACATGTTAAGCAGACTTTTGATGGTAGATTTGTTTTTTTAACTCCTCTCATTAATTTGTCTTGACTGAGCTCATACCTCCATCAAATGGAATTATTTGACCAGTCATCCACTTGCTATTATCTTCAAGTAAAAATTTTACAATTTCAGATATATCCTTTGGAGATCCAATCTCCTTAAGTGGGTGTCTATTTCTTGAATTTTCTAATTTAGTTTCAGAGTTAAGAAATTTTTCAGACAATGGAGTGTCTAAAATAGACGGAGCTATTGAGTTAACTCTTATTTTTGGTGCAAACTCAGCTGCTAATGACCTAGTGAGTCCTTCAATTGCTCCCTTAGAGGATGAAACTGAACTATGAAATGGCATACCTATTTTAACAGCAACTGTGCTAAACATAACAATACTTGGATTCTCTGCTGCTTGAATTTTTGGTAATACTTTTTGAAGAATCTTAACACATCCCATTACATTAATATTAAAGTCGTCAAGAAATACTGAAGGCTTTAAGCCTTTAAATGGCCTTAGGTTAATTGTTCCAGGTAGGTAAACAAACCCATCTAAATGATCTGGTAGCCAATCAGTTTCAAATTCTTTATCAAGATCTAATTCATGAGTTTTAATGTTAGGGTCATTAAATTTACCTTGATCTCTAGTAGATATAAATAAATTATTATCCTTTTTTAATTTTTGTGATAGTTCATATCCAATTCCAGTTGAACCACCAATAAGTAGTATGTTTTTCATTTATTTAAAATTTCCAAAGTTTTTTATTAATTCTAGTTCTCTGTATTTAAAAACGCTGTTCAACTTAGAATTAATAAAAAGGAAATTTAAAAGAACTCCAATAGGGCCAAATGGTATCTTGTAATGTATCACATCTTCCATAAGAACTCCGCCATCAATTTCTTTAATAAAATGCTTATGATGCCAGAATGAATATGGTCCAAAACGTTGTTCATCTATAAAAAATTCTTTATCCTTAACCTGAGTTATTTCCGTAACCCAATTAATTTTAAAACCAAAAATAGGTCTAACAGTATACTGAATAATTTGTCCTGGATAAGCTTTTCGTTTATCCCAATCAGTAATATTGAAATCCATAGACTTGGGTGTTATTAATTCCAAATTGTTGGGCGATGATAAAAAATCCCATGCTTCATTCAAATTTATAGGAAGTTTTTGTGAATATTTTAACTTAAAGATTCTCATTAATAATTTTTAAAATTTGGTTAGTAACTTGAGGTACGGGAAGTCCTAAAACGCTTGTGTAGCTACCGTTAATGACTTCGACTCCAATCATTCCAATCCAATCTTGGATTCCATAGCTTCCAGCTTTATCAATTGGGTTTACTGTATCAACATAATAATTGATTTCTTTTTCTGTAAGATCTTTATATTTCACTTTGGTTGATTCTGTCAAAATTTCAAAACTAGAAGAGGTTAAGAAACCAACAGAAGTTATAACTTGATGATTCTGTCCAGCAAATATTTTTAACATATTTTTTGCTTCAATTTTATCTTTTGGTTTACCCCAACACTTTTCTTGAAACCAAACTAGAGTATCTGCAGTAATAATAATTTGATTATCCTTGACTATATTCCTAAATGGTTTTGATTTATTAATAACTATGTGTTCAGCTATTTCTTTACTTTTAAGTGTATTGGGAAAATCTTCATTAACTGGAATAGAATTCACATCAAATTTGATACCAGTCATCTCAAGAAGTTCTTTTCTTCTCGAAGATGCTGAGCCTAAGGTAATTTGATAGTTAGAATTGTTAATTATATCCATTTATTGTGGATTCTCATTACTTGCTCAATTACATCTCTAACACATCCATACCCACCCTCTTTTGGAGAAATATAATCACAAACAGATTTTACATCAACTGATGCATCACTTGGACAAGTTGAAATACCAACCACTTTAAGTACTTTAATATCTGGATTATCATCACCCATATATAAAATATTTTTTAAATCTATTTTTTTTTCTTTTGTAAATTTTTCCAAGATTCCAATTTTATCGTAGGCTCTTAGGAATACATCTTCAACACCTAGAGAGTTAAGTCTCTTTCTTACATTTTCTTGCATTCCTCCTGAAATTATAGCCATTTTATAACCATTAGATACTGCATGTTTTACAGCATATCCGTCTTTTGCATTAAATTGTCTATCTATCTTTCCGTCGTGTCTGTATATAATTTTTCCATTTGTCATTACGCCATCTACGTCAAAAATGAAAGTGGTAATATCTTTTAATCTTGTTTTGTAACTATCCATATTATTTTAAAGAGGCAAATTTAAATAAACTTTAACATCTAATTGTTTACAATTACCTTAAATATTAAAAATTCATATTTATCTTTGATGCCTTACTAATGGGATCTAAAATAATACAATATCTCTTTTCTACTAAGTTCATGCTTGTGCTGCTAATATTATTTCCGTTAGCAATGGGTGTAGGCACATTCCTTGAGAGTTGGTATTCAACTGATGCTGCCAGAATCTGGGTCTATAATGCATGGTGGTTTGAACTCTTAATGCTGCTTCTAATTGTAAACTTCATGGGTAATATAAAAAAGTATAACCTATTAAGTAGAGAGAAGATATCTGTTCTAATACTTCACTTATCATTTATTTTTATTTTATTAGGGGCCTTAGTTACAAGATATATAGGTGATGAAGGTGTCATGCCAATTAGAGAAAATACCACTTCCAATACTTATTTATCTGAGAAAACTTATTTAACTGTTTTTGTTGATGGACAGAGAAATGGATTACCTGAAAGAAAAACATTAAAGCCTCAGCAACTACTTTTATCCCAGCATACTAATAACAACTTTAAAATCAAAGATGATTTTGATTCCAAAGACTTTACTATTTCATATAATTCTTTCAGAGAAAATATAGCGGAAGGGCTAGTGTTAGATCCTAGTGGAGAAAGGTATATTAAATTAGTTGAAGCTGCAGACGGAAATCGAAGAGAGCATTATATAAAAGAAGGGGAGGTGTCTAGTATTCAAAATATTTTGTTCTCATTTAATTATTATCAAAAGGGAGCTATTAATCTGTCATCAAAGTCAGGAGAATACTTTATTGACTCTCCTTTTGATGGACAGTATACCATAATGGCTACTCAGCAAAGCGCATTATTAGAAAAAGATAAAGAACAATTACTTGAGTTGAGATCTTTATATCAAATACCTGGATTTCAATTTGTTTTTCCAGAGCCAGCCCTTAGAGGTGTTTTCGATATATTAGATGCAGAAGAAACTGATGATGGTATTAGCCAAGATGTTCTATATGTTGATTTAAAATATAATGATGTTTCAGAGAGGATTCCCTTACTCGGTGGAAGAGGGTTTGTAAATAATCCAAAAAAAGTTACTATAGATGATCTTGATTTTTATCTTTCATACGGATCTAGCAAAGTAGAACTCCCTTTTTCTATTAAGTTAAATGACTTTATAGCTGACAAATATCCTGGCACTGAAAAAAGTTATTCGTCATTTAAGAGCAAGGTTACTGTTGAGGATGATAAATCATTTGAATATGATATATTCATGAATAATATTTTAAATCACAAAGGATATAAGTTTTTTCAAGCATCTTTTGATCCTGATGAAAAAGGAACTGTCTTATCAGTTAATGATGATTTCTGGGGTACGCTTATAACTTATGCTGGATATTTTTTATTATATCTAAGTATGATGGGTATTTTTTTTCTTGGAAATTCTAGGTTTAAATTTTTAGCTAAACAGCTTAATAAAAAAACCTCTGTTTTAGTTTTTATTCTTTTCTCCTCTGGTCTATTTGGTCAAACATCAAATCTACCCTCTAAATCAACATATATTGACTCAATAATTGAATCCAACAGTTTTACAGAGGAACATTCTAGTAAATTTGGAGAGTTAGTTATTCAAGATAGTGGAGGTAGAATGAAACCTGCAAACACTTTTGCATCTGAATTATTAAGGAAGGTAAGTAGATCAAATTCATACAATGGTTTAAACTCAGATCAGGTTCTGTTATCTATAATGGACAACCCTGGAGTTTGGTTTAATGCACCAATTGTTTATATAAAATCAGGACAAAAAGGTGATACAATTAAAAAGATTTTAGGGATAGATAAAGCTATAAAAAAAGCACCTTTAGTAGCATTTTTTGACTCTTTAGGAAATTATAAGTTAGCTACAAATCTTGAAAAAGCTTATTTAGCAACTATCCCTACAATTATTGAGAAGGACGTTATAGAACTAGATAGAAGAGTTAACCTGTTGTACTCTGCATTAGAGGGTAAAATTATGAGAATTTTTCCTATTCCTAATGATGATAATAATAAATGGGTCTCTCTACCTGAGGTAAAAGATGTTAATTTTTCAGGAGCAGATTCCTTATATGTTAATAATGTATTGCAATTATATTTTCAGACTCTAAGAGATTCTAAGAATAGTGGTGATTATAGTCAATCTGAAGAGTTACTTGAGAGTATTAAAGGGTATCAAACTAAGTATGGTAAAGATGTTATGCCAAGTGATTCGAAGATTTCATCTGAAATAATCTACAATAGGGTTGATATTTTTAATAAACTTTATAGATGGTATTTGATGTTTGGTTTATCTCTTTTGTTAATTCTCATTCTACAAATCTTCAATGATAATAGATTCTATAATATCTTAATAAAATTTATTAAATATATAATATTTATGCTTTTTGCATTAAACACTTTTGGTCTTGCTGCTAGATGGTATATTGCAGGTCATGCTCCCTGGAGTGATGCATATGAATCAATACTTTTTGTCGCATGGGCAACTGTAGCTTTTGGAATAATATTTGGCAGAAAATCATTTTTTACTTTAGCTTCTGCCACATTTGTATCCTCAATCATGTTATATGTAGCTTCTTTGAATTGGCTAGACCCCTCTATTGCAAATCTTCAACCTGTCCTTGATAGTTATTGGTTAATGATTCATGTTGCTGTTATTGTTGGAAGTTATGGTCCATTTGCAATTGGAATGATATTAGGGGTTGTTGCATTATTATTAACTATTATGGCTAATAAAAAGAATAAAAAAGCATTCTCAAGAAAACTTGAGGAGTTAACTATTGTAAATGAGCTATCTCTTACAATAGGTTTAGTAATGTTAACTATAGGTAACTTTTTGGGAGGTATGTGGGCAAATGAGAGTTGGGGAAGATATTGGGGTTGGGATCCAAAAGAAACATGGGCATTAATCTCTATAATTATATATACAGCTGTTCTTCACCTAAGAATTGTTCCTAAGTTAAATAACAAGTGGCTGTTTAATCTAATGAGCATAATTTCATTTGCTGCCATTATGATGACGTATTTTGGAGTGAATTTTTATCTAGTGGGTCTCCACTCATATGCTTCAGGAGATAAGGTCGTTTCACCTGACTTTATCTATTATTCAATTATTTTTGTTACTCTATTAGGCTTAATTTCTTATTTTGCAAATAAGAAAAACCAAGTTCTTTAATGATTAACATTAATATTGAAAATGAGTATTCAAGACTTAAAACTGTAATCCTTGGAATAGCAGATGATTTAGGTGTTCCTCCAAAGGAATCTGACGCATATGACCCAAGGTCTCTATATCACATTAAGAACAACTCTTATCCTATCGAAGATGATCTTTTAAGAGAAGTGGACAGTTTTCACAATAAATTAATAAAACATAATGTTGATGTTATAAGGCCCGATAATATTAATAATTGTAATCAAATTTTCGCAAGAGATCTAGGTTTTGTTATTTCAAATTTATTTTTTTTATCAAACATTGTTCCTAACAGATATGATGAGTTGAAAGGAATTAATGATACTTTAAATAATCTAGATGTAGGTGTTATTAAATTACCAGAATTCATGCATATTGAAGGAGGAGATGTAATTGTTCATAATGATAAAGTTTTTATTGGAACATACACTGAAGATGATTATTCATCATTAATTACTGCCAGAACTAATTATTCATCTATTGATTATTTAAAGAAGATGATAACTAGTAAAGAAATTATTCCTTTAGAATTAAAAAAATCAAATACTGATATATATAAAAACACACTTCATTTAGATTGTTGTTTTCAAACTATATCAAATGATAAAGCTATTATATGCCCAGATGGCTTTAAAAATAAGAAAGATGTTGAGTATTTAGTTAATTATTTTGGAGAAAATAATACGTTTATTGCTTCATCTGAAGAAACATTTGAATTAACATCAAATGTTTTAGTCATCTCTCCTGAAGTTATTGTTTCTAGGCTAAAATCAGATAGATTAAATTCTTGGCTTGAAAATGAAGGTGTATTAGTTGAAAAAGTTGATTATTCAAACGTCTCAAAAATGTCAGGTTTATTTAGATGTTCAACTTTACCATTAAATAGAGAATAATGAAACATTTTACTTCACGAATTTTAATGATTTCTCCGGATAAATTTAGAAATAATGAGCTGACTATATCTGATAATTCTTTTCAATCTAGGGGATTAGAAAATATATCAATCTCAGATAATGCTATTTCTGAATTTGAGAGGCTTAAAGAATCTATTTCAAAAAGGGGTGTAGATGTTCATGCTATTAGTGATGACAGTGAATTTGATACACCAGATGCTGTATTTCCAAATAATTGGATCTCTTTTCATCATCCTAATAGAGCTGTTTTATATCCAATGTCTGCTCTAAACAGGAGATTTGAAAGAAAATCTTCAGCTTTAAAAAAACTTTCTGATCAAGGAATAAAAATTAATATAATTAAGGATTACTCTCATTTTGAGAAAGATGATAAGTATTTAGAAGGAACTGGAAGTATAGTTCTAGATAGACAAAATAAATTTGCTTATTGTTCCTTATCTAAAAGATCTGATCAGGACCTGCTTAAAATATTTTGTTCAGAGATGAATTATAAACCTGTTGTTTTTAATTCAATTTATCAATCTAAACCTATTTATCACACAAATGTGATGATGTCTATTTGTAATAATTTTTCAATAATTTGTTTAGATTCTATTGTAGATGAATACCAAAAAAAAGATATAATTACAAATCTAAAAAATTCGAATCTCGAAATTATTGATATTAAAATAGATCAAATGTGCTCTTTTTTAGGTAATTGTATTCAATTAGTAGATTCTAAATCTAATCCATTATTAGTAATGAGTTCAAGAGCTTACAGCTCAATTAAAAACTCTCAATTAAAGATTATAGAAAAGCACACAGATATTGTTCATTCAGATATAAAAACTATTGAAGATAATGGTGGTGGAAGTGCTAGATGTATGATAGCAGAGATTTTCTAATTATTACTATATTTAATTAAACTTTACGTCCTTTTTAAGGTCAAATTAAAAACTATTTTATGAAAAGACTATTAATATTATTGTTCGCTTTCTTCTTGCTGATGCCATTAAATGCTGATGCTCAAAGAAAAAGAAATCAAAAAGATGATTCTAAGAATCAAAAGGTTTCTTTAAATGCATTTAAACTTAGAAACGTTGGTCCAGCTTTTTTATCTGGTAGAATTGCAGATATAGCTATTCACCCAAACAATGAGAATGTTTGGTATGTTGCTGTTGGTTCTGGTGGAGTTTGGATGACTGAAAATGCAGGTACAACCTGGAATCCAATTTTTGATAATCAACCTACTTATTCAACAGGTTCTATAACAATTGATCCGTCAAACCCTAGTATAATTTGGGTTGGTTCTGGTGAAAATGTTGGAGGTAGACATGTAGGTTATGGAGATGGAGTTTATAGAAGCTCTGATGGTGGAAAAACATGGAAGAATATGGGATTAAAGAATTCAGAACATATTTCTGAAATAATCGTTCATCCGGATGATTCAAATGTTGTTTATGTTGCCTCTCAAGGTCCATTATGGTCTAGTGGAGGAGAAAGAGGATTATATAAAACAACTGATGGAGGACAATCTTGGAATAAAATATTAGGAGGTTCAGAATGGACAGGAGTTACTGATATTATGATGGATTCTAGACACTCCAATATTATTTACGCTGCAACATGGGATAGACATAGAACTGTTGCTGCATATATGGGGGGTGGACCTGGCTCAGGTATCCACAGATCTGATGATAATGGAAACACTTGGAAAAAGTTAACTAATGGAATCCCAAAATCTAATCTTGGTAAAATTGGTATAGCTATGTCATATCAAGATCCAGATGTAGTTTATGCTGCAGTTGAAACTGATAGAACAAAAGGAGGTATTTATAGATCAGAGGATAGAGGAGAGTCATGGAAAAAAATGTCAAATACAGTTTCAGGTGGAACAGGACCTCACTATTATCAAGAATTATATACAAGTCCTCATAAATTTGATAGATTATACCTAATGAATGTTCAAATTTTAACATCTGAAGATGGTGGAAAAAATTTCAGAACACTAGAGGGTAGAAGACAGAAACATAGTGATCATCATGCTATTGCATTTAAAGAAAGTGATCCTGACTATATTATGGTTGGAACTGATGCAGGTATATATGAAAGCTTTGATTTAGCTCAAAACTGGCATTATTTTTTAAACCTTCCTCTTACACAATTTTACAAAGTAGCGGTTAATAACGCCGAACCATTTTATCATATTTTTGGTGGTACTCAAGATAATGGATCAGCTGGAGGACCATCAGCTACTGATGAAGGAGCTGGTATAACAAATAGAGATTGGTATAAGACATTATTTGCAGATGGTCACCAATCTGCAACTGATCCAGTCTATAATAATATTATATACGCTACAACTCAAGAAGGAAGATTTCATCGAGTTGATCTTGAAACTGGAGAACAAGTTTTTGTTCAACCTCAAGCTTTGGATGGCGATCCTCATGAAAGATATAATTGGGACACACCGATACTTGTAAGTCCTCATAATCCTGCTAAAATATATATAGCCTCATATAGAGTCTGGGAATCAGAAAATAGAGGAGATAGTTGGGCACCAATCTCAGGCGACTTAACTAGAAATGAAAATAGAATTGAACTTCCAATAATGGGAAGAACTCAAAGTTGGGATAATGCATGGGATGTTAAAGCAATGTCTCAATACAATACAATTACTTCTCTGTCAGAATCTCCTGTCAAAGAAGGAGTTATTTGGGCTGGAACTGATGATGGCTTTATTCAGGTTACTAGTAATGGTGGAAATTCATGGAAATCAATCCCTGTTACTGAGTTAGGTATACCTGAAAGATCGTTTGTTAACGATATTAAGGCAGATTTATATGATGCTAATACAGTATATGTTTCATTAGATAATCATAAAGAAGGTGATTTATCACCATATTTATTTAAAAGCACTGACCTTGGAGAATCATGGGAATCTATTTCAAATAATATTCCAGATAGAACTTTAGTTTGGAGATTTGTTCAAGATCATGTTAAAAAAGATCTATTCTTTTTAGCTACTGAGTATGGCATTTATACATCGTTAAATGCTGGTGGAAACTGGCAGAAACTTCCTGGAAGTCCAACAATTTCATTTAGAGATATTGTAATTCAAGAAAGAGAAAACGATTTAGTAGGTGCTTCATTTGGAAGAGGTTTCTTTGTTTTAGATGACTATAGTGCTCTAAGGGAAATGACTCCAGATAACTTATCTAAAAAGGGTAAATTATTTAAACCAAGAGATGCTAAGTTATTTAAGCCTAGGAACTCATTGGGAAATACTGGTGGACAATTTTATACTGCTAAAAATCCAGAATATGGTGCAGTCTTTACTTATAATCTAAATAATGTTCCAAAGACCTCTAAGTCTTTAAGAATGCAGAGGGAAAAAAGACTTAATGCTGATAATATGGATATACCATTCCCAGGTTACGATAAACTTACAGATGAAATGAATGAGAAACCTGCAAGTATTATTCTTACAATTAAAGATTCGGAAGGAAACCATATTAGAAATATTAAGAAAAATGCTTCAAATGGATCAAGTAGAATAGCTTGGAATTTAAGACATCAAAGCTATTACCCAATAAGAGCTGGAAGAGGTCAAGCAAATTCTTGGTTTAATCCATCGGGTCCATATGTTACTCCAGGAGAGTATCATGCTGAGATTTATCTAGAAAATAATGGGTCAGTTGAAAAATTAGATGGTCCAATCGCATTTAATGTTAAGCCATTAAGAAAAGGAACTCTTCAAGGAGCTTCATATTCTGACTATAACTCTTTTAGAACTAGAGTTTCAAACTTATATATTTCTATGTCTAAATATCAGGATGAGTTTAATATGATGAAATCTAAAATTGACTTATTAGATAAAGCATCATTACAATTAGAAACTTTCTCTCCTGAAATAATGAAGAAAATATCCGATTTTAAGGCAAAATACAATGCTTTTGATTCTGAAATTGGAAGTAACCCTGCAAGAGATGAAATAGGAGAGTGGGATAAGCCTACAATATCAATGAGAGTTCAGATTGCTATGCAAGGTCTTTCGACTTCCTATGGTCCAACAGATCTAAATAAATCTAATTTAGATATAGCTGAGAGGTTATTTGAAAAACTAGCTTCAGATGTTAAAGAATTTAAATCTGAGCTTGAATCATTAGAAAACGATGTTAAGGAGTTGAACCCTCCTCATCTTTCAGGTAGTGGAATTAATTAGATGCATATTGATTTAGCTCAAAGCATTCTAAATTGAAATATTTAACAGAAGATAAGAGGTGGTCAAAAATATCCGAGGTTAGTGCCTCATATTTTGTCCACTCTTTGTCTTTTGAAAAAGTATAAATCTGAATTGGAATTCCCTGAGAAGTTGGCTCAAGTTGTCTACACATCATAGTTAAGTCATCATTTGTCATAGGATGAGCTTTTAAATATTCCTCTATATAAACTCTAAACACACCAAGATTAGTAAGATTTCTTCCATTTAATTGCATTGACTTATCCACATTGTTTTTTTGGTTATATGAGTCAATTTCCTTGATTTTAGTATTAAGATATTCAGTTATTAACTTAACTTTTTTAAGTTCATCTATTTCATTATGTTTTAAAAAACCTATTGAACTAGGTTTTATTAATAATGATCTTTTTATTCTTCTTCCCTTGGATTCTTCCATTCCTCTCCAGTTCACAAAAGAGTCAGATACTAATTTATATGTTGGTATTGTTGTAATTGTGTTATCAAAGTTTTGAACCTTAACAGTTGACAGATTAACTTCAATAACTGTTCCGTCAGCATCAGAACCTTTCATTGTAATCCAATCACCAATCCTAACAGTATCATTTACTGTAATCTGAATACTAGAAACGAAACCTAGAATAGTATCTCTAAATACTAAAATAATTATAGCTGATAAAGCTCCAAGAGATGCTAAGAATGTTCCTATTTCTCTTCCAGTTAATACTGATAATATTAGTATTATACCTATGAACCATAAGAATATCATTATTACTTGAATATAGCTATCTATCGGGATGTGTTTTAATGATTGACTGAGTTTAAAATAATCTTTTACTGTGTTTAATACAGATTTAATTGTAACTATAAATAGAAGTATAGTTAATGCTTCTATAATGATAACCAGGTTATCAGTATATGTTGGAACGATCAGATAAAGAAAAAATAGTGATGGTATGAAAGAAAGTAATCGTGGAACCCTATTCTTAATTAATAGATCATCAAATCTAGATGCTGTCGATTTTGCAATCCTTTTAAAAAATGATAGAATAGTCTTTCTTGTTATAAAATTTATTGCCAACACAATTACACCTATAGATATAATTATTAGAGCTGAGGCAATTAAGCCTGAAACATAAGTGTTTAGGCCATAGTTTGTTAAAAATTGAATTATTTCTTCTTTATACATGATACAAAAATAAAAAACCCACCATTAAGGTGGGTTTATTTAGTAATAAATTTTAAAGTTAGTTGTGAATTGAAATTAACTCAAGTTGTCCACCATTTTGATGTTCACTTGCTGCTCCAAGACCTTCAAGTAGTTTTTGACCCTTAAAAGTAGATTGCATTTTTTCCCAACCTTTAGTATTATCTGCACCTTCAACACCTATATTAAAGAACATGTGGGTGATGTCTCCGTATGCATTTTCAGTTCTTTCATATATTCTTGAAAGAGCCCAATACCTGTGGTTACCTTTTAAAATTTCTTTTTCAATAAGTGGCTTATATACTTCTGATTCATATTGCTCAAAATCATCTGACTTAGCAATGGTTCCAAGTATATTCATTTTATCACCTGGTTTAAGATCTCCTCCAGCCCATATTGAAGCATCAACTCCAACTAAATGATAGTTTCTTCTTTCATTACTTTCTGACCCAACAGAGTTTAGGTATCTAGTAATTCTTCTAGAAGACATTTTTCCTTTGTAAGCTTCTTTGGTAAGAGCAAGCCATTTACCTTCCTCCCAGCTAGTATTATAAGCATCTAGCTGTTCTTTACTTGAAAACCCTGTAACAATGAAATAATTAGCAACATTATCTCCATCATCACTAGTTGAAACAACTTTAAAAACTGCTTGTAGGTCTTGAATTCCTTTTTTAATTGCTAAATCATGAACTGGTCCAAAAAACTCTTCAAGCTCAAGATACTGATCTTCCATACCTTCATTTATATCAATAGCACTTAAAATAGTGTATTGAGCAGAAGTAGTTATTGTAAATATTAACGTAAGTAGTAAAAGTATTTTTTTCATTATTATATTTTTTAGTTAGCTGTGTAAATTAAAGTGTATTCTTCTGAATCTTGCATATCTCTGGAAGACTCAATTCCCTCCCATAATTTATCCCATTTAAAACCAGACATCCCTTCAAATTCAATATCTTGATTTCCGCTTAAGTTCCAAGCAAAATGAGTAAATCCTTCATATGCATTTTCTGTTCTATCGGTAACTTCAACTAGGACCCATTGTCTTAATCTTCCGTTTAAAATATTTTTTTCTGCTATAGGCTTCCATACATTAGATTCATAGCTTTCAAAATCATCAGTTTTTTTTGCCATAAGGTTAAGATTTGCTTTATCACCTGGCTTAGCACTTCCTCCAGCAAGTATTGTCGCGTCAACTACTTTAAGTGTATAGTTTCTTCTTTCTCTACTTTCTGAACCAGTTCCATCCAACATCCTTTGAATAGATCTTTTAGACATCTTTCCTTTGTATGCTTTTTGAGCTAATTCAGCACCGTTGAAGCCTTTTTCAAGTTGCTCCATTGAGTTGTAAAGGTTAAAAATTAGATACTCATTATTTCCTGGTTCATCACCTTCTTGAGGAGTTCTCTTCCATACAGACCAACCTGCTTCTAAACCTTGGTTAATAGCTTCTTGATGAATACCAGACCAAAATTTTTCAAGTTTTAAATAATCTTCCTCAGCACCATCATTAAGATCAACAGCTGACATTACAGCATACTGAGCATTTATTGAAAAA
>Ga0115566_10000571_pt1 | contig 32087 bp, 44 predicted proteins | sample COGITO_mtgs_1204_3_FD_87173 | JGI IMG/M metagenome (GOLD analysis project Ga0115566, IMG submission 87173) | Pelagic marine microbial communities from North Sea - COGITO_mtgs_120405 | ecosystem: Environmental > Aquatic > Marine > Epipelagic | place: Germany:Helgoland, sampling site Kabeltonne...
AACTGCTTTACTTGCTACTGCTGTTCCTATTGCAGTGGCTCCAATATCTAAAGCATTTAATTCACCAACAACTGCTGTAATTCCATCTAAAACATTTAATTCTGTAGCTGTTGAAGTTACTGCCACATCCTCATTTATTTTTGGTGAAGTTAAAGTTTTATTTGTTAATGTGTCTGTTGATACAAGGGATACTAATGTAGAACTAGAACCTGCCGGTAATGTTAATGTATTTGTTACAGCCGCCGAATGTGGTTGGGCTATTACAATTTGACCATGAGAGTTACTTTCACAATTAAATTGTATTGCACCAGAATTAGTATTACCTCTAACAGTTACATGACCTGTACCATTAGGTGCTAATTCTAAATCAGCATTTGATGTAGTAACAATATCAGCTCCATTCATATCTAAGTTACCACCTAGTTGAGGAGTTGTATCTTCTACTACATTTGATATTGCACTAGATGTTGCAAGTCCAGATACTATTGCACTTCTTGCTATTCTTTTAAGTCCTCCACCAGAGGTATCTACTGCTAAAAATACATCATCATTTGCTACTGTAGATATTTCAGATAAACCTCCTACAGCTATTGAATTAAAATTTGTACCATCTGCTACTAATATATTACCTGCTGTGTTAGTACCCATAGTAATATCATCACCAGATACTGTTAAATCACCAGATATAGTTAAGTTTCTAAATCCTGTTAAATCTTTATTTGAGTCTACAATAACTGCTTTTGAAGCAGATACTGTTCCTGCTGTAATACCATCTACTAAATTTAATTCTGCCGCAGTAGATGTTACACCATCCATAATATTAAGTTCAGCCGCAGTTGCAGATATTGCAGTACCATTAAAGTTTATTGCATCAGCATGAACTGTACCATCAAAATAAGCATCTTTAAATTCTAATGAGCTTGTACCTAAATCTATATCATTATCTGTAGAAGGTACTATTGAACCATTATTAAATGTAAACTGTGCATCGCCACCTGCTGTTATTGTAATAACATCAGAGCCACTAAATGTAATTGATGTGTTAGTATCCCCATCACCTGCAATGCTATCTAATTGTACAGCACCTACATTTGATAAAGCCGCATCACCAAAGTCTACTGCACCTGCTACTGTTAAAGTACCGGATACATCTACATTACCATTTATATCAATAGTTGTAGCCGCTATTTGTATTTCTGTGTCAGCAACTAAATCTAATTGTCCATCAGCAGATGAATTAATATATATTGCTGTATCTCTAAATTGTAATTTTTCTGTACTAGCTACAAGAAGGTCATCTGAAAACTCAAAGTAATCTTCATCTTCCATCCATTTAAATACACCATCATTTGATTCACCATCAAATGTAACTGTTATATCTGTACCTGCTGTAGCCGCACCAAATGTTAATGTGTTACCAAGTAACTTAGTTATTGGCCCACCTTCTGCCGCAGTTCCATCATGGCTATGACCAGAACTTACAGCAAACGCCGCTAGTAGTTGGTCAAATTCATTGTTAAGGTCAGTAGCCTCAATAACGCCACCATCAACTATTCCCGATGAACTTTGTCTTGTATATGTAGCTCCCATTTATCTTCTTCCTCCCGGAGTAAATTCTAATTCAAATCCTTTTAACGCAAAAGGTATTTTATTACTTGTATCTGTTAATTTTATTGCTACAGCAAAACCAGAGCCTTCTACTGATTGTCTTGTTATAGGTAAATCACCTTGCCCATACGCCGCAGTTCCAAATTTAGCAATTCCAAATATTGCACCACTACCATCTGTTGTTAATGATATTACTTCTGGTTGTGGGGTATTAACATCATCATAATTATATTTAACAAATAAACTTGCTTCAACTTCACCTTCCGGTTTCCAGTTTAAATTTACTCGTTGCATATTTTTTCTAACACCGGGGTCTCCCATTGTTATGTCTGGTGAACGAAAAGTAGCATCCATATTTTCTGTTGAAGACGCTCTTGTAAATACATTACCGTCATCTTGTTTATAAACGTACCCATCGTATCCACCATGAACAGTAGTCTCAACATTACTAATTAAATTAGAATCACAAGATGAAACTTTTAAACCTTTTATATCTGCGTATTCAAAACCCATTTGTTGTGTATTAGGATTTTGTTTTATTACTGCAATTAAACCTCTTTGTATTCTTTCTAAACCATCATCAATTGGATAAAATAATCTGTATTGAGATTTATTTCCTATAACTAATGATGTTACGTTGTCATACCCAATTTCATTTATTCTTTCTTGTACTTGTTTTGATATTGTACCTAATTCTACATCACCAATTCTAGCTGTACCCGCAATTGTACGAAGTCCATCTGCGGCTAAAAATATAATGTCACCACCTATTTCTTGTATAGAATGATGTGATAGTGTACCAATATCTTTTGCTACCTCGGCTTTTGCAAATGTGCTAGAGCTTGTTCCTGTTATTTTAAATATACTTGTTTCACAAAATACAAATAATTCATTACGAAATACTTTTAATCCAGTAATGACATCACCCATAACAATAGAGCCTGCCCCAGTATCAAAATCATCTTCAGTATAAGGGCCAGAAAATGTTAGGGTTGATGTTGCATCAGACATACCGCCATAAAACATATGGTTTGCAAATGATTTTACAAACTTAGGATTAGTTGGTGCAGTACCGCCGCCTGTTGCGTTTATAATATCTTCTGAATAACTTGTGTTTAACGTAAATGCCGCCGCTTCTCCTGTAGCAATAATTATTTTATCGTTGCCATCATAATTGTATTTATCAAAATCATAAGTATTTGTAGTACCTTTACTTGTCGCTCTAGAAGTCCAACTTCCAGAAGTAGAGCCGGTGTAAACTGTACCCCCTCTAGCCGCTATAACTAAATTATTAAAAATAGCTGATAACTGTACTCTTTCTGTAGAAGCTGAAACTTGTGGTACAATATTAGAATTAAATTTTGTTGTTCCATTTAATCTTCTGTAACCACCTTCAATACTTGGCTCAAAATTTTGTAGTTGTAAAGCTTCTCCGGGGTGCATAGCAAAAACATCTTTGTTTAGTACTAAGCCACCAGAGCAACTTACTACCATAGGTTTTTGCATACCTGTGTATGGCATTAAAATACTCCAGAACCAACACGACCACCATGATTAACTCTATGGTCTGTCATGTATGATGCGTTATTAATGTATTCTACTCTCATAGCTTTTAGTGCTTCTTTAACTTCTCTATCAGCTAGTTGTGCCGATTGTAAATCAGACCTTAAAATATGAGCATAGTATTTTGCTCTATTAACTATAATACCACTAAATCTATCATCTAAATCCATTGTATCACCATGTGCTGATAAATCAGTATGTACTTTCCAGTATTCATACTCTATAGTATAATTACTTGCGTCTGGAACTGGTGATAAACCAAATTTTTTATCTTGAGTTGGGTAAACTATATCTGGAGTTCCATAAGAAGATGAGTTATTATTTAAATCTCTTTCTAAAAACATACGATTGTAATTATCGTAAGTTATATACCGTAATTTTTTTACAGGTATGTTTTCAGATATTCTAACATAATCAACATCCATATTTGTTGCAGTTGATGTATTATTTAATGTAATAAAAGTTGTTTGTGCTGTTGCAGTAAATGATGTATCTAATACTGCCCCTGCACCAAAATCAGAAACTGTTAAAGTTGTACTTAAATTTTGTGTTCCTTCTGCGGCTGTACCTACTTGTACTTTTAAAGCTTGCCCAGTACTATTAGAATCAAAAACTCTTATTTGTACTCTATAATCTTTGTTTACTACAGTTGATAAAGATTGATGAATAGCATAATCATTTAATCTTGCTCTACCATTGCCACCGCTATTATACGCCGCACTTCCTGCTCCCGCTATAGTAGTCCAACTAGTTATGTTACTAGTAAACTCTCCATTAGTAACTAGCTCTTTAGGAACCAACCTAAAAGTTTGCCAATCCATTTTTCTGTAAGGTAAATCTGTGCTTTGAGGAGATGCAGAACTAGGAAGAGCATATTCTCTTTGACCTGCATTAGTATCTTGTGTAGTTGATATATATAAATCTGGTATTTCGGATACACTATTGTATATCTCATGCATAGCTTTTACAACAAACTTTTTTATAGACGATTGTATACCACGACTACTTGAAAAAGTAGTAGATGTTAACTCTGATTCGTTTAGTTCGTTTAATACATTATTTACTAATGTTAAATATGTTGTACTCATGTCTCCCTTTATATATTATACACTAAATCCTTGTTTTGTCAAGATTTTTTATGGGTTTGGCAGAATTTAGATGCCGCACCAACTGAGCCAAAACCCCAAGCTTTAAGTGCTAATGCCTTACGAGTTGGTCTTCCCTTAGAATCTTTCATAGGGCCTTTCATTCCTGCAAATCTACAGGCAAATGAAACACGCCTTGGGCTAGTTCCAGATTTTAATGGTGCTTTTAAATTACCACCATCTTTACTTTCAAAATGCTTTCTTCCTTTTTCGTTTAATCCGCCTTTAGGATTTTGATATTTTTTAGCAACCATTAAGCTTTAGCTATTTTTTTAGCCTTTGCAGATAGGTCTTTAAAGTGAAATAGTTTTTTACTATTTTTTGTCATAGTAGCACCAGTCATTAAAGTTCCATTTTTATGCTTATGTGTTTTACCTTTCCACTCCTTACCGTCTTTTGTGTAATGTTTTACGCCTTTCATTACTTGCCTTTCTTTTTATTCATATGCATTTTACCGCCATACATTTTCTTAGTAGGTTTTTTCATAGAACCGCCATACATTTTCTTAGTAGGTTTTTTCATTTTACCACCGTACATTGCTGTTGCAGTTGCTTTTTTATTTTTATTACCAAGCTCTTTAAAATCAGCCGCAGTTAATTTTCCTTTAGGTTTTGCTACATCTAATTTAGCTTGACCACCTACCATCATTTTCTTTTTCTTTTTCATTGTGCCACCATACATTGCTGTTGCAGTTTTTTTCTTAGCTTTATTTTTTTTAGAGTTAGGAAAACCTGCTTGCATATTAGCATAAGCTTCTGGTGATATAGTTGATTTTGATTTAGGGTTACTCGTTCCCGCTTTTTTTTTCGCATTAATATTAGCGTATAGTCCACGTTTAGCCATTTTTTTTATCCTCGGTTGGTTTAGTAAATATTGTCCAAAAAGCCGCCGCTAATCCGTAAGGGTCATTTTCTGGGTAACCTATACAATTTAGTTTAACTTTTGGTTTAGTTTTTAACTTAGTTTTATATTTTGTATTTTTTATTTTTTTAAGCTCCACAGGAATCACACTCCTCGGGGCAAACACAATCACTAATTCTTAATGCACCGCATGTAATACACGGCGTACATGTACATTCTATTCCTTCTCCACAATCACACGGTTTAATCAATTTTTTTCTCCAGTATATTTAAAATTTTATCAACTTTATTTTCTAACTCATTAACTTTACTTTTTAGTTTATCATTCTCATTATCATTATACATAGGGGTAATTGTCTGTCCAGTTGAAATTATTTTTCCATTAGAATCTAAATTTTTTTTTGTCATATCCCATTTAGTCATTAATAAATCCTTTTTATTATCTCCCTATATTTTGTGTACTAAAGGGGCAAATTAATGCCCCTTTAATTTAATTTAATTTATGCTGTGTTTGAAGCTGATTCATCTGAACCGCTAATATCACATAACAATGCCCATACTCTGACTTTACCTGCTGTGTCTGTTGCACCTGCAGTTAAAATATCAATAGTGTCTGCTGTTTTAACAATTAACATTGCCGCCGCATCAGTTGCATCCATTGGAGCATGACCCGTACCAGTAGCATCAAAAGCATCTACAAAAGCATCTGGGTCATGGTGACCTGCTGTAGAGCCTGTAATACCTAAATCAAAAGTCACAGATGTAGAAGAAGCTGTTAAAACTTCTAATCCTGCCGCTATAACTAATGTTTCTGCCGGAACGTTTAGACATTGAATAATGTCTGCCGCCGCCGGGTCAAATAATGAGTTGTCAACTGTATTTTCAACCCAGTATGGTTGCCTTCTAGTAGAAGGATGTCCTGCTGTTCCACCAGTAACTTTACTATGTGTTGCCATTTGTATATCCTCCTATTATGTTAAGACAACTGCTGTTCTAGTGATAGCTTCTGGTCTTAAGACCTTACCACCATAAACATGCAATCCTCTAATTACGTCAGAAAAAGAATCGGGGTCTCTTACTACTTCAGTTTTCGCAATGTGCGAAGCTGTTGCACAAGCAGACATATGTCCACCCATACAAAAGAAAGCATTAGAAGTACCAGATATTGTTGCAATATCAGTTCCAGACCTATTTAACGCTGTTGTTTTATACAATTTCATACCAGAAATCGTAATGTCAGATACTAATCCATTAGTTAATGGAGATTGACCGCTTCCAATTACAGACATGTCCATAACTTTTGAAGCCGCCGCACCTAATCCTTCGTAAAAGATTGGAGGTGCTACAAACCATCTATTTTCTTCTGGTACAGATTGGTCGTCTAAAAGACGAGCTGATTCTGCAATAACACTGTGACACTTGTCACCAGTATCAGCAGTTATAGCTGTTCCTGCATTAATTCCAGACGTAGTAGAAATAGTTTCTAAAATATCTCTATCATACTTTCTTTTAAGAGCATAAGCTCCAGAAGAAGTAGCTAGAGCTTCCCAATTAACATGAGATTGTCTTTCTTCGATGTCATCTACTTTAAATGCAAAATAGTTAGCTGTGTCCACGACTAGAGTGTCTTGGTCGTCAGCAAGATTTTGTAAGTTAGTAGTTTGACCTTTTGTGTAAGAAGCAACAGAAATTGTTGGTTCTTTAATAATCTTTACGGTGTCGCCATAATTCTCAATTTCACCCGCATAATCAGTGTTAGTGATACCCTCAACAACAGAGCTTCTACGGAAATATTTGAGAACTTTTTGCGAATATATCGCCGGTAGCCAATTACCCGAAGGTAAGTTGTCATAACCTGCTGATGCACTTATCGCCATAATTATTCTCCTTAAAGGTTAAGTTTAAGCTCGAGTATCAACACGCCCTTCTTTAAAAGCAATATCAATCTCATTCTCGAACTTTTCATAAGTCCTTGAACTCATTTTTTGAATCTCGGACTGTTTCCAAATTTTCTTGTTAGTATCGCCAGAAACATTTACAGACTTGGCCTTTGTCCTTGTCACACTCTGAGCCGCACTAGTAATCGAATTTGGTTTGCTCTTACTTAATCCATTGTCCGCTTTGTACAAATCAACAACACGAATTGCCCATTTAGAATCTTTACTATTTTTAGTTACACCATCTGATATAGATGCAGGTTGAGTATTCAACCAATCTATAAATTCTTGTGAATCTTTTAATTCAGTAAAGTCTGGGTGAGCATTAACTAATTCTCTATAAGCACTTTGTACAACTAAATCTTCTTCACGCTTACGAAGTGTTTTAACTTCTTCTTGTAAAGATTCTACTTGTCTTGATGCTTGCTTTTGAGATATAGTTTCTACCACATCATACACATCTGGATATTTCTTTTTAAATTGTTCAAGGTCTTCATCAGACTTTGGCGGAGTATAACTCGCCATTGCTTTACTTTTTTCAGCAAGTCTAGCTTTAGCCTCTAGCTCTTCTAACTTCTGCTTATTTTCATTTTGCTTTCTGTCGTAGTGCGATTTAAGGTCGTCATATCTTTTTTTGTAATCATGGTTTGGTTGAGTTCCATTGTTGCCAATAAAACCTGTTTCTTGAGGAGTGGCCTCTGGGGTGTCCTCTACAGCTTGTCTAGGGTCTTCAACTTCTTTATCTAAATCCTTACGATAAGAATTTTGATACATTGTTGAGTGACCATCGTCAACCACGTTTTGTTTATCTTGTATTTCTGCTTCTTTAGCTTTTGCTTGAGCCATTATTTCCTCCTATGGGGTCACACATTGTGAGTAGCCATTTTTGGTTGTTGAGTACGTTAGGGGTTATACCGATTGTATAAGTAGCCTTGTACTAATCCTAAGTCTTACGTTAGGAAACTTTTTAATTGTTTGCCATCATTCCTCTTGACCGCATATTTTCTATTACGTCATTTCGGAGCTTTTGTTGGTTAGCTAGAGATGGTGAAAATGTTACACCAGAATTTTTTGTGCTTTTATTATTTAATAAAAATGACTTAGAATCAACATTAAATAATTCTTTATATAATTCTTGTGCTCTTTTTACTCTTTTGTCAATGTTTGGTTTTCCGGGCCTTAAAAATAACTCAGAAAATTTATTTGTTATTTCTTCTGTAGAGCCATTAGTTAAAACACCTATTAGTTCTGTTCTATCGCCTGCTCCAATATCAACTCCAACACCATTAAATATATTATCTAAAACATAACTTACTTGAGCATCTGCCGAAGGAGATATTCCTTTATCTTTTTTATATTGGTTATAGGCATCCATATGGTCTTTTTCAAATTGAAAAAGTCCTTGAGCAGAGCCTCCTATTTGTTGTGTTTTATAATCAAATGTATCGCCAGTTTCTACCGCTATATTTCCCATAATACCTGCTATAGCTTCTGGTCTAAGCTTGTAAGGTTCAGTTCCATCTTGTATAATATTTTGATTATTTAACGCTCTAAAAACAAATTCTTGATTACTTAGAATAGGCTTTTTTTTTAGTTCTATTTTTTTACCTTCTTTTAATCTAACAGGTTTCATAAAACCTTCAAAACTTTGTGACCTGTTAGCTAATTCTGTTTCATCATCCTGTGCTTCTGGAGACATAGGAGATAGTAATTTACTACCTACTGAACTTTGTCCTGCAAAACTTTCTTGAGGTACAGCTATAGGTTGATTTTTATTTTCATCTAAACTTACTTGACCCCCGACTGCCATCATACCTTGAGGATTTGGTTGAGTTGGGTTTTGTTGTATTTGTTCTCTTTCTTTTGCAATTTCTTCAACTCTTTCTTTGCCTCTATTATTTATTTTTGTTAATCTATCGTATCCTATTTGTTCAGCTATTATTTTAGGAATAATCATTTCTTTATTACTAACTAAAGCTTGTACAGTAGAATCAACATCTTCTGCCGCTTGACCAAAATCAAGTTTAACACCTTTACGTTGTAATTCTATTACTGCTCTAGTAACCATTTTTTCTATGTCACCTCTGCCCGCCATATCCATAGCCGGTGCATTAATTACAAAATCACCATCATCTAATTGTCTAGGTACATCATCTGCAACACCACTCATATCTTTATTAGGTTCATTAACCATTTCTAAATTTCCTGCGTCTGCTACTTGTTGGTTTTGCATTTGTGCCATCATAGCTTCTTCGGGTAATCCACCTTCTTGTAAACGAACTGTTCCACCTTGTTGTCTGTTTATAAATGGATTTCCAGAAAAGCCGGGTGTATTGCCACTAGAACCAGAGTAGCTAGAACCACTTCCAGAGCTACTACTAGAGCTATATCCTCCACTAGGTTCTCCACCTCCATAGCTTCCACCACTATCTTGACTACTATCTCTTTCAGAAAAATCTTGTTGGTTATAATTATTTTGATTGTTGTTATTATTGTTAGAGCTAGTGTCTGTTGTTGTTGATGGTTGACTAACTACTGGTTCAGGAGTATTTACATAACCATACTTTTTCTTAACAACATTACTTAAATCTTTTCCACCCCAAATTTTTCCATCTAAGTATTGAACACCATCTGGAGATATAGCTACACGACCTTTTACTTGCCACCCTTTTCCTTCTAAAGCTTTTTGAGCGGCTGTTGTAGTCATATAAGCATTACTACCGCCTTGTGTGTTATATCTATTAGCAGACATATTTAAAATATTGTCTACTGGAAAAATATTATTGTCTATACCATCATTCATAAACTTTGCTAAAGCGTCTATATGATTTCCATTAAATCCTTTTTTACCGCCATAAGCATTATACTTTAATGCGTATCCCGGATTATTACTATTATACAAAATATGTTCTAAAAATTGTTTTCCGGTTTTATTATTTTTTCCTGCGTAACCAAAACTTGTATTTAATAATTCGTCACTAAATCCTTGTTCACCAAATGCTTTTAAAAAATTATTTTTATCTTTTTCTTGTTTTAATCCTAAACCTATAAATTGTGCCGCTCCACCTAAAATAGCCATAGGGCCACCACCTATTGCAACACTAAATAAAGGAGCCATCCCTGTTTCAGCTAATTGTTCTTTAAATGTAGACGCACCAGAACCCATATTAGAAAACACATTACTTGCAGAGCTACCAATATTTTTAGCTGTAGTATAAAAAGAATTTATATTATCTTCATTTACATTATCAAATTGTGAACCAAAATTTTGTTTACTTTTTAAATTTGCTCCCGTACTAAAATAAGTGTTGTCAGAAGTTCCTACAGCATTTAATCCAGAATCTTGAAAAGGTGTTAAAGTGTAAGCATTGTCTGAAGTTAAATTACGCATTTGTTCAGCGTAAGGGTCAGACATATCTGTTACTGCTGAAGAAGATACTGTACTTGCTAACGTAGCTTTATTACTATCATCTGCTTTACTTGTAGATTGTTCAGATAATTCTTCTACATTTGGTGTCATATTATAAATAGAATCTGTTAATACATTTGGTGTACTAGCAGATACTACGTTTACATTAGCTATATCTTTTTCGTTTGGCAGTGCCATTAAATCTCCCTATTTGTTTTTTTCTGATTCTTGGACATTATCCTTGAGGCTCAGAAGCTGTTCCAGTAAAATTGCTTTCCCCTGATTGCGGAATATTTCCTGTTCCGATGTTGCCACCACCAACGCCCGATGGGTCATTTGGGTTTGCTCCAACAGGTGCTCCTGTAGGGCTTCCCATGCCACTTGATTGTTCGTTAGGGCTTTGAGCTTGCTCATCATTTTTTTGTTCAACATTTAGACCTTTCAACATTTCTGCAAATATTTGTGCATCTTGAATATTGTTTACCAGACTGTCTGGGTCAATATCCTGTGCTATTGCTAGCTCCCTCATTAAATTTGGTATCTTAATAAATGGTGCTAGCATTGGATTAGATACAGTTTGTAATAAAGTTGTTAAGCGTTGTGACCTAACTTCTTTTTGCATTACACTTGAAACACCATTTGGTTTTATTTCTAAATCACCTACAATATCGGGATTATCTTCATCAAATTGCATATTCCATTGAAAAAATGCTTCACCTAATGGTTTAAGTAAAAAATCATCTATGTTTTTCATCACTGTTTTTATAGATAGGTTAGCCCCACTCAATAACATTGAAAGACCAGATGATGTTCTTCCTGTTCCCGACACACCTGTTTGTCCATGCATAACAGAAGGTATACCTGTTTCTTCATCTGCAAGTTGTCTTGCTTGCATATACATCTGTAGATTTTCTGGTGCAGTATTTGGAAACTTTAATCCATTGATTGCAGTTCCTGTAACACCCGATTGTCTTCTAAAAATTTTGCCCGGAAATATATCCATATTTTGACCCGGAACTAATGATGCTTCATCAACATCAAAAACTAAGTTACCTGCTAAAGCTAAGTTATCAATAGCCATTCTAACATGACCATTCATAAGTAACTGTGCGTCTTCCATATTTTCTGGTACACCTATACCAAATAACTGATAAGGGTTTATTTCGTAAGGCAATACATGATATGGTATACGCTCTGGAGTAAATGGATTTAATACTGCTCTTAATAATTTTCCATTACATATCCAAGCATTTATCTGTACTTGGTCTAATGGAGAACTATTATCTGGCATTTCTAAACCAATTTCTTGTGCTAGATGTGTATCTAGTGTTCCCCAGTATTCTAATACTTCGTATCTATCAACTTCAAAGTTTCCAGATGCATTATCGTACGATTGAATAATATCTTCGTAATATTCATTCATATAGTTTGAACCCATACTTAAACACTCGCCGATAGCTTCTTCGTCAAAGTAAGGTAAGTTAATTAAATTTCTTAATTGGTTTCTACTAAACTTATGTCTTTCAATAGTAAAGTTACAATCAGCAATAGATGTAGCATCTGGGTCTGGAAAAAAATCCCAACAACTTACACCTTCTATACGAGGTACTTCTTTGTTATAAGGAACATATTGTTTTCCTGCTTCCCATTTATGTACTTTCTTTAAAAAATTAAATGGCCCTTTTACAATACCAGTCCCTAATAATACTGATTCAAATATTGAATGACGTAAAACATTTATTGCATTTGAATCTAATAACTGGTCATGGATTAACTTTTCCATCCTAAGAGCAGTTTCTTTTGCAGGGTAAATTTCTGGTTGATTTGGAATACGAGCCTTGCCTTCTATTAAATTAGCTCCTTCGTATTCAGATTGTAAACCTCCTAATTTACTTTCCATAGGTGTTGCTTCGGTTGCACCCGGTAATAGTTCTTTACCATCACCCGGAAAACCTACAGAAGATTGTAGCTGTTCTTCACCCGGTACACCTAAATGCATTGTATCAGCAATGCCTTCTGGTACAGGAGTTGAATTAACTGTTATAGGAAATTTTTTATTAGCAAATAAAACATCAACAATTTGCCCATAAGCGGCTAAAGTTTTTGTCTTTGTTATTTTAATAAAGACTTTACTTTTTTCTGTATCTCTAAATTGTGTTGTGCTATCATATACACCTCTATAATTTTTGAACGCACGCAACCATCTACCCTCGTGGGTTAGTCTAGCTGATTTTGATTCTTGAAATTTAGATGTTATGTAACCAACAATACCCGGAGCATCCTCCGCAGGCATTGTAGATGTTTGGTCTGCACCTTGCGGTTCATCAACCATGAATTATCCTTACTCTAGTATGCTTTTTGTTTGTCTGCGTTTAAAACTGATTTGTCTAATGGTGCAGATTTAGCAGGAGATGAAGCTTCAATTAATTTGCTGTCTTCTTTTATCTCTGGTGTAAAATCTGGTTTCATTCTAGTTAATGGAGCATCTGGTCTATCTGCTTTTATTTTATCAGAACTCATTATATAGTTTGAATCATAGTTATAGTTATTATCTGGCATGTTGCCTCCTTATCATATTAATTTTTTTGAGCACCACTCTAATACCCAAAAACTGTGTCACTAGGTGTATAAGCAACTCTATCCTTTATCCTATTTAATGTAGTATTTAGGGTAGGTTGATTAGATTGTCTAGTCATAATCATATATCGTAATGCATCATATGCATGGTCGTCTGCTTTTGTATCTACATCTTCTGGATTTGTTTTTGATGTAGGTATACTTGACAGTGTTCTTATTAAATTTGTACAAGTACTAAATATTTTTAATTTAGGTTCTGCTGTTCTAGGGTCTATCTGTAATCTTCGATGAACTTCTACTTTACCAGAAATTCTATCTCTATCAGCAGGTAACCAACGAACACCATTGCGTATCATTGTTTCTGCTATACTAGGGCCTAAACCAACTTTATTCCAACAACTTGTATCTAAGATAGATAAAGACATTGGAGGGTCGTTTCTTTCCATTTCTAATATCATTCTAGCTAAATCTTCACCTGTATATCCCGCCGAGTACAATTCACGATAGATATAAATATTACCATCAAAATCTACTGTACCCCATAGTACACAAGATGGAGAAGCATAACCATAGTCAGCCGCTCTAAATCTTTGCCATCCCACAGGAACTTCTACTGGTTCCATAACATGTAAATGTCTAGAGAACTCTGGAAAAGCCGCACCTTCTGCAACTTCCCAATCACCATCTAACAATCGTTTTCTTTCTACATCTGGTAATGAACGAAGCATAGCTTCATACTGACCATCAGACATTAAGTAAGGATTGTCTGTTAATCTAGCAGGAATAAACTTTCTTTGAAAAAGAGGTTGTCCTGCTTTCTCATGTTGTTCTGGCCATCTATATATTTCACCAGATTCTATATCACCTGCCGGAAATGATTCATGTGGTGGTGATGGGTCTATGTACATTTTCTTTACCCACCATCCTCCTAAACCACCGGGATTGGCTGTACACCTCATATAAGGTTTTATTTCTTGATTTGTAGTTCTTAATCGAGAACGTAAGTACTCCCAAACATAAGGGGTGGGGTAATGCGTTACTTCATCAATACCTATCCAATTAAAAGCTTGACCTTGATATCGGGTTACATCTTTATCTCTATCGAGATACGAAAACCATGCAGTAGCTCCACTAGGAAATATCCACATTGACTTGGATTCCTTGAATACTGCTCCGGGAAATGCTTTCGGATACAATTGCTTGCTTTTATCAATTAGTTCTGTTAGTTCGTCTAAGGTTCTTCTAATTAGCAAGGCACGATGGTCTGACAGATGAGCATATCTCAGCAAATCTGCTAGTAACGCGTATGATTTACCGCCACCGGCGGCTCCCCCATACAAAACATCTCTTTCTGGAGATGCTAAAAAGTCTGTTTGTGGCCCTTCATTAGGTTTAAATACCACATTTTCGTGTTCTATCTGTTTTTTTACTGCTTTTGGTGCTACTTTTAGGTCATCTTCTGTTAAAACAGCAGGATTCTTACCTGTAAGTGTACCTTCTATCTTTTTTAAGCCAGATTCTATGTATCTAACCTTATCTCTTTGTGCTTTTACTTGTTTTATCTTGTTTTCAGCAGTTTTTTTAGCTTGTCGTAGCTTTTTTTGTGCCGCTTTTCTAGCTTTTGTCGCTACACTATAGTTGTATTGACGTTTTGGCTTTGGCGGTGGTACATCATTTTGCATTATCTTCCTTTATATACAGAAGAACTTTGAACTATTTTTTTATCCATTTGTTTTATTTTAGGGTCTTTATCTTTAAAAGAATAATATCGGGAACCTTTTTTATATAACTTGTATCCTTTTTTTAAATCTGCTTGCACTGATTTATGAAAAGTTGGATGTGTTACTTTTTTTAAATATAATCCTCTATTTTCTCCACTTGAAATTCGACTAGGCATATGACCAGTTTTATCTGGCTGTATATTTGCATCTTTAGCATCTTTTATATAGTATTTTATTTCTTTAGTCACTCTTTTCCCCTAATACTTTTTTTCTAAGTCCTTGTGGGGATATTTTTCTACCGGTTGTGGCAGTGAGCCAACTAGCAACTTCCCTATAAGAGCAAGACTGAAGATAAGTTTTTGCTTTTGTATAAGCCTCAAGCTCTTCTGTGATAGGTAATAGCGTTTTTGTGTCTTCATCTAATTTATATCCGAAAGGTATGGTTGATGTTTTTCTTGTATTTTGGGTGGTTGTGCTTGTTTCCATGCTAAGTAAATTATAAATTTGTTGTGTAAATCTATTGGTTTTAATAAGTTAGGGTCTTTTTTGTATTTATCTTGTACCCAGTGTCTAAATTCGTTGCTTCTTGTTGTTAGTGGTCGTTTCACTAATAACCGGCTGTCATCTTCGGCTTTCGTACTCCGCCACCTTTTGCGTAGGTTTTAACGGAACCACCTTTTTTCTTTTCTAACTTTTTTCTAGCACCACTTCCTTCTATAGCGGCTATGGTTGCTATTCCTGCTCCTGCCATTGCTAAACCTTGCAAGTCTTCTTTATCAACTTTTTTTAAATCATTTTTAACAGCATTGTAGGCTTTTTTACCATACTTAGCTATTATTTTAGATTTTGATACTCCTGCTAGTATTAATCTTGCTATTACTCCCATTATCCCTCTATAATTTTTTCTTCTTGTTTACTAGGTAATAAGACCACACCATGAATTGCTGTCACATTGTGGTCTACTGTTTCTCTAGAACCTATACCTATACGGTTCAAAAGACTTTCTGCGGCTTTTAATCTAAGCTCGCCCTTGGGGGTTGTTCCGTCTTCATCTAAAGCGTTAATTAAGTTGTTAGCCGCTTTCATACCATGAGACGCTAGGTAGTTCTGTGTTCGTTCTACTATCTCGTTAGAAACTGAGTTAACTAACCAAGAGCGTGATGTAGGCTCATATCCTGCGGTTTTCATTGCTTGGGGTACACTTCCGCCGTTATCCATGAGGGCATCTACAAATGCTTCTTGTTTTTCTGTTAGTTCTTTTTTTTGTTTAGGTTTTTGAGGTAGTAGGTTCATTTTAGTAACTAGGTTTTCTAACTCCGCCGCCTTTAGCGTATACTTTTATTGTTCCGCCTTTAGCTTTAGCCATGTCTTTATCACTTATTTTTCTTCCTTTTTTCTTAGCAAGATAGTTTTCTAAATCTTTATACCGTCTCTCTAAGTCTTTTGGTAAAGTTTCCGGGTTTATTCTTTTAAACCAACTAGGTGGTCTATAAGGTTCCATTCCCTTAAATTCGTATTGACCTTTAGGTTTTTCTAGAAACTTTTTAAGTCTATCTATAAAATCTTTATTCTTCTTATTTTTCTTATTCTTCTCACGCTGTTCTTCGTCAGCCAATGATTCTTGTCTACTTCTTTGTTGTACCATGTTTGTTATCCCCCAAGGTGTTACTTATAGTACACTATGCACCATATCTCCCTTTTGTTTTTACTAATTAAAGTGGTGGAGTATGTGCTTGTTTTGTACTTACCTTATTATATTATACACGATATCTCCTAGTTGTCAAGTTAATTCTAATAAAAAAATTATTTTTTACTTGACAAAATGGCACACAGGTGTATAATAGAACTACCCCCTTACCCGGGGGCTTACACCCTGTATACAGATAGACCTATAAGGGTTCCCGCAGGGTCAAGCGTTTACTAGTTTACAGGGTAAATTCTATAAAATTGTAGCAACTTTGTATACAGCCTACCACCCCACCCCCCATGCCCCTAGCGACCCTATTAAAATAAATATATATATATCAATAACTTAGCTATCTATATAACTTACGATAATTATCATATAAAAAGACACCTAAAAAACCCCCAAAAACCCCCGATTATAACTTACGATAATTACAGATGTCGTAAGATATATTTTATTTCCCCTAAATTTATTCTAGATACAAAAAAGGGTTAAAGCGGGTTTTATTAGGGGTGGTACCCTAAATTAATTCTAAGGTACTCTAAATTAAACCCTCAACTGGTTCCTAGTTTATTTAGGGCTTATTCCCTAGCCCCATTGCGAACAATAAGCACCCTAAAAACCCTTCAATTTACACGCATAAACCACTAATTAAACTTAGATGTAAACTAGGGTTAGAACCTCAATAAAACTGGGTGTATCCGCAAGAATACCCGAAATAAAAAACCCCCTAAAAAGGGGGCTTGTAACTGGTTATTAGTTAGGGGTTTATTTATTATTATTACTAATATTAATTTTAAGATTAAAAGCCCCTCTTTTTGTCATTTCATCAGTTATAAAAGTTAATACTTCTTTATGATTAACTAAAGTTTTATTATTAATGAAATCAAAAACATTAGATAAAGCATCTAAAGAACCAACTATATATTTATAATCGCTATGGCTAATATCATTAGATAAATTTGATAATTGATATTCAATTTTATTTTTATTCATAATTATTCTAGATAAACTAATTTTATTAATTGTATATATTAATCTTAACCATGCAAAAAAGACATAAGCCAAATTTTACTTTTTTTAAAAGCTAAAAAATAAATGGGGGTTTTATGCGGGTTACAAAAGATTTAAGCCCCTGGCATAAGCTGTCATTAAAAATTTGGCTGCTAAAACAAAGTTTATGCAAAATAAACATACTAAGAGAATAAAAAAACCCCGCTTTTTAGGGCGGGGCTTGTAACTGGTTATTAGTTCGGGTTATTAAATATTTATATCAAGTATTATAAAAGCAAAAAAAACCCAAACAAGATTGATAGAAATACTCCATAATATTAATTCAAATATATTCATGATTACTTATAAAAGAAGGCAAGAATAAAAACGCCTACACAAATTAAAAGCATGAATAATATAAAATCACTAAGCATTTAAATTAATACCCAAATAGCAAAAACTATTAATACACATTCAATCATTTAAAGAACCCCCAAAAGCTTTGTTAAAATTTCTGGTTAAGCTTTCACTGGATACGCTAAGATAAGAACAGTTTAAAAGTCTTAATTCTTTTTCTAGCTTATCTCTTAAACTATCAATATTAACTTTGTTAACTGGTTCATTAATAGCCCAGTTAAATATATTAGTTAAAGCATCAATAGAACCATGATGAGAACCCCGAATATTAACTGGTTTTGTTAATTGCAATTTATAATTCATTTTGTAACCCTCCTATTTTTTTTCTTTTCATACCCTCTACAATAGATTTATAATTTCTATCTATTCTAGCGGTAAAAAAATCAATGTTAAAAGCATCATTAGACGCTTGACAGTATTTAATCATGCGGTCTAATTTTTCATGATAAGCAATAGAACTTTCATAAAAAAACTTATCTTGGGCTAATTCATCCGCCAACACTTCAAAATGTTTTTGGGTCATATATGGTGTAGTCATTTTTTAACTCCCTTTGTTAAATTATTAATAGTTTATTCTATACACCTAAAAAGGCGTAATTGTGAAATACTTTTTTAGAGTAGATACCAATAAAAAACCCCGCTTTTTAGGGCGGGGCAATTTACTTTATTTTAGGGTAATTTTTAAAGGATTAAAAACAATAAGCCAACTATTACCGCTAGCCAAAAAACCTTGTTTAAACCCGCTATTATTTCCTCAATCATTTTAAACCCTTCTTTTATGTTATTTACGTTATTTTTTATATTTTTTGTTAACATAATTTTGAAAGTTAAAATTGTAGGTTTACCCCTTTTGGTATTACGAATACGCCCGATAACATATTTTGCCAATCTTCAGTATTCATAAACTCTCTAACTTTATCTTCTCGTTTAACTTGGGCGGTATGAGTTTTTGAACCCGCCCTGGTCATTGAGACTTCTGTAATTTCTCCTGTTTTCTCGTTTTCACGCTCAAAAGTATCGTCAATATGTGTACTCCAATGCGTAAGAGCATTAAACAAATTCCAAACAGTAGAGCCAAGATTGTTTTTTTCTCTATCGAATTGATATAAAAAGTAATCTAATAATTTTTTATTAACTTCTACTTTTTGCTGTATTCCAAAACGACTTAAACCGCTTTTTTTCTTGGCTATGTTTTGAGCTAGAATATATGCGACTTGGTCAAGTGTTACCTCTTGTTTAATCATTTTGTCCATGAGGTCTTTATTCTCATTAAACATTTGGATTGTTTTAGTTACTTGATTAAGTGTTGCATTAACATTTAAACCCGTAGTATGCTTTTGTTTTACATGATACATACGTTGACCGCCAAACACTAAAGAATTACGGCATAAATCACGATAAGCACCCGCAAAAGCTTGATACATCCACGACATATCAACAGAATTAAAAATATCACTTCTCATATTAACCTTGCTATTATCGGGCATAACATGGGTTAAATCTGGATAAGACATAGTACGCTTTTGTTTTCTGCCCCCTTCATAAATAGTATCAGTAACAACAACATTTTTAGGAAGGTTTTTATCTTGCATAACCTTTTCTGCATGTTTTTGAAATAAAATAGCGGGTTCAATAATTTTATACTTGTTACTTCTTGACCGCCCTAAAATCTCCATTGTATCGGGTCTATAAACAATTACTTGGTCATCCATTGTAGTTTCGGTTTTAATTCCATTTTCATTATCTAAAATAATTTTTGGGTTAACCGCTTTTTTAATTGGCATTTCAAATAACGAAACATCCATTAAATTATCGTGGGTTCTTGTTATAGTATCTTGCATAATAAAACTCCCTTTTTTATGCGTTTATTTTTTATTGCTTATTTGCAATATATTTTCTTTATATGTTTTTTTGTTAGATACAAAGTTTTTTTTATTCTTTTTTTTGTGTCCTGTAATTCCAGAACCATCCTTATAAACATCTTGGGTAAAATAATAATCTTGGCTTTTAGTGTCTTTACCAAAAGGATAATTTGAAATTCTTTTTTTAGGCATCTAAAACAAATCCCGAAAAATCATTTTTTGCTTTACCCTTGGCAACTAACCCCGCAATACTATTGTAAGGGTCTAAAAATCTTAAATCATTGGTGTCAGCGTTGACAACTTTATATCCATTAAATTTTTTAGGTAAACTTTTACGAAACACCACAGAAATATTACCACCTTTTTTTAAGATATCAAAAGCTTGTTTTTTATTATCTTCATTTAAACTATAGGTAATATGATAATTTTTAGGTAATGTACCATTGACAAATTTTAACGCCCTCTTGTAAACCTTGGTATAATCATACCATTGAATACTTTTAAATTCATCTATTAAACCTGTATTCTCCCATGATATATCCGAAGTACCATTTAATCTAATACAAGGAACTAGCCCTTTAGATTTAGCCTTTTTAATAAAAGCGTTTATTTCTTTTCTAAGTTTATCTAAAAAAGTTTTTCTTTCTTGTATGTACCATAAAGTTTTATTTATACGCCCTTGTTTAACACTATCGTACGCACCATGACCCGCAGTATATAAACAAGCCCTTTTACAACCTTTTGAAGCTTGCGGGCATACATTAAAACCCGATTGATTAGAAGGGGCAAGATACAAAATTGCGGTCATAAACCCGTATTTTTGCCCCTTAACTGTCTTAGCATTATTATCTATATTAAGTAGTTTTTTTGATTTAGTAAATGCAATCATTTTTTTTGCTCTTGTTCTATCAAACCAAATCTATAATGTTTAGTATCTATAACAGCAACATTAAAAGTTTGTTTATTTACTGTAATTCTCTCTATCGTATTATAATAAATATTTCTATAACCTTTTTTGCTCATATCAAAAGCAATTAAAAATTCGTTAGGGTCTGTATTTCTTTTACCGCCTTTAAGATTTTTTACTACACCTAACCTAAAATTGCCAGTTCTTAAAATAGCGTATTTATCATAATCTGGATTTACTACAGGATGTCCAAATTCATTGTCGATAAATTGTCGTCTATCTTTTTTCTTCCAACGAATATGGAATATACCATTAGTACCGCAAATTTCTTGTATCTTTTGAGGAACGCTTTTTTCAACTTTTTTATAGTCGTCTACATATAACATTTTAACTCCCTTGTTTAATGTTTAGTTTACTCTGCATATAAAAAAAAACTAGTCAAACATTTTTATAATTTATTTTTGCTTTTATTTTTAGTGTATCTAATATATTTTTTTCTTGTTTTGTTTTTTGTGTAAATAACCTAAAATTTTTTAATAGGTTCTTAAATGTTTTAGGGTACTTACGCAAAAGATTTGTTTCATAAGCTGTATTAAAATAGAGGCTAGGTAACGCTGACATTTTTATGCTGACATTTTTTCGTAAGGCTATGTCATATACGCTGACATTTTTTCTAGCACCTTTTATAAAATATAGTCTACCACCCGATTTAAATTTTGTGTGATGATATCTACCAAAATCTGCATCGACAAGTATCCAATCGGTTGACATTTTATTTTCTGTTGACATTGACATTTTACTCCCTTTCTTTCTAAACTTATGTGAAGGCTACATATGGCTATTTACATCTGCTTTTAGTCTGCCTTTTTAACTCGCTAATATCACAAGCCGCCAACTTAATGAAGTTATCAATAGACGAACAATTACCTTGTATACTTTCGTATACCACTAATAGTGACTATAACCCTCACATAAATTTACGTTAGTACCAAAGGGTTTCTCGAATCTACCTAGGACACTTTACAAAAGCCAACCACCTACAAGTCAATCGCCGACAGGTTTGATACTAACGTAAACTTATTGTAGGTACAGTAAAGCTATGTTAAATCATCTAGAATTACAAGTCATTACTGTACCTACCAAGACAGCACACGCTTTAACACGGCTTATCTTGTTGGTAGACTTAACAAGAATAAAGGCTTACCAAATCGTCTACCAAACTTGGTACATCTTTTTTATTCTTGTGTTAGGAAAAGGACTTACAGATATATCTACCATGCCCACTCCTAAACATGTTGTGAAGTAATTTTGCGACTCGTGGACACTGCATACTTCTTGTGGCATCCGCCATTGGCGTGGAACTTCCACAATTAAATGTTACCTACATTTAAACAAGGGCAAGTAGGGAACTAGGACTTGCACTAGAGGTACACTTTGGACTATGCTTATTGCACATTCTAGGTCATACCCGAGCCTATCTCATTTTTTGTGTTGTTGAGAACAACCACCCAAGCGTCTAATTAGTATCTAGTAAGCCTTCCTTTTTTAGAGTCTTGATTTCAACAATGACCAGTTACTAGAAAACCTGTTTTTATATTTATGCCTACTAACTAAACACTATCTCTTTTATCTGCTTTGTTTTTTGCCGTCAATAAAATTTTAGCAAAGTTATCCACAGGATGAAACTTTTTTATGTAACATAGAGTACAATACCAAATAGTATCTGTTGCTCTTATTGTAGGTACACTAACTTTACAGCTCATGCACTTTTTGTTATCTGCCATACTAACCACTCCTTTAGTTCACTTCTCATAAATAATTCTGTTGTAAAATTTGCATAAGAATTGACAATAGTTTCTTCTTCTTTATCTTTTAATAAGTACTGGTAGAAGCCAAGATGAAAAAATTCATGTATTAAAACATTAACAGCATCCATACCACCATCAGAAATAATTTCTTCATCTAAAAATATTTTATATGGTGGCTTACCTAAAAAAACTCCTTGAGCATCAGAAATTTCGTAGGCAACTTCATGCGGTATTAAAACTATTTCTACTTTAAATGCACCTAGGGTGACATTTTTTGGTAGCTTAACTATTTTATTTGCTGACATTTTTTATAAAACTCCAACCACCTAACATACTTTCTGATGTATCAGTTCTAACAAGTTTTCCTTCTTCTTCTAAAACCCCACTTCTTTCTTTATCAAGTAAATCTCTTTCATCTTTTGCTTCTACATGATAAATTTTACTTTTTGATATTTGTACTTCTACCTCATATAGTCTTTTACTCATCCGCATTTCTCCTCATCTTTTACCTTGCTACAATAAAACTCTCTAGATTTATCTTTCATGGTTTGTTGTTTTTTTATTATCTTTTTTTTCTTTTCTGGATTAGGTTCTTTTGTTAGTACCTCATCTAACACTTTAACAGTTTCTTTAGCAACAAAAAAAGTACACCCACTACAAGTAGCAAGAAGAATTAAAAGTAGTAAGGTTATGACAATTATTCTATACACTATAAATTAACTTAATAACTAAGTCTCCATTGTTTATTGCTGTTTGTATAACTAACTCTGACATTATTTTAAAATATAATTATTAACTAATGTTTTTATATCTTTATACCAATACCATTTTGATTTACCGACAACTCTCCATTTATTTCTTATAAGAGAAACTATATACTCTGCATTAACAGAAACTAATCCTTGAGTAAAATCTTTTACTTTTACATCCTCATTTATTAATTGAATTAATTTTTTTAATCTTATTGTTTGCCTTACATAATAAGTATTTGGGTAATCTTTCATATAATTTTTTTCAGCATTTTTTTTAGCATTAATATTGGCTACCTGTAATTCTTTTTCTAATAATGGAATATCTAATTTTGTATAAGATTTATACATCTAACTCCCCACATACATATCAGTTTTTTTGCAAGGTGTACAAAACCTATCAAACTTACTCTGTATATCAAATTGTTTTTGGCAAAGGTAACAAGTTCCTCTACCTATAGTTTTAAAGTAATAGTTATGACTTGCCCCCCTTGTTTGTTTTTTTACTTTGTATCCATTTTTCTTTTTTTGTCTATGTAACTTACCTAATACAGCATTTTTAGTAGTTCCTAATTCTCTACCTATCTCTGTCATAGTCATATTAGTTTTAGATAACCTAACAGCTTTTTTAAAGTTATCATCTGTCCATTTAAAAGGTTGGCTCATATTCTATACCTCTATCATGTAATGACTTGTAATGTAAATAAATATTTTTATAATGTAAGTGTAAAGCTTTGTGTTCATGTGAATTATGCATTTCCCCTTCAAATTCTGCGTCATACATTTTATCCGCCCATTTTTTCATTTCGGTAGGTACATGTTTTAATAATTTATTATGCATAAGTATCCCTTAAAGTAATACGGTATACCACGGGTAGGGGGGTTTCCCTTTTTACTGATAAAAACAAATCTGTCAACAACAAATAAATAAAAAATTAGTTGACATTAATTTTTGGTAGTTTACAAAGGATTATTAGATACTGTGAAAGTGGATAAAACCGCCACCGACTAGTGTTGCGATAGGCACTTTAAAGCCGAGGTCAGTATCTAAACTAAAGGGGAGTATGTTACAAAGTTTTTTAAAGAATTTAAATTTAAATGTTAATGAGGCAATAAGAATAGATTGTCCTATATGCTTTCATAAAAAAACCTTCTCTGCACTAAATAGTGGTGACCAAATAGTTTATAATTGTTTTCATGCTGATTGCAATCTTAAAGGCAGAACAAGAAGTGATTTATCTAAAAGATTATTTCAACAAGTAGAAAAAGAAAAAGAACCAGAAATATTTTACTATAGAAATCATTGGGAAGAAAAATTAGAAAATAAAGATTACAGAGAATATGTTACACACTATGATTTACAAGATTACTATGACATTATTCGTTATGATAGACACACTCATAGAGCAGTATTTTTAGTTAAGAAAGATGATAAATTAGTTGATGCAGTTGGTAGGGCATTATACAAAAACAAAAAACCAAAGTGGTATAGATATGGTAATTCTGGTTATCCATTTATACATGGAAATAGTGATACAGCAATTATCGTAGAAGATGTGGTATCTGCACTAACTCTATCTAAATTTTGCACTGGTATAGCATTACTAGGAACTAACTTATTGCAATCCCATATTGATGTGCTAAAGAAATATAAAAAGGTTGGAATAGCACTTGACAAAGATGCAAGTAAAAAAGCTGTTAAGATATTAGATGATTTAGCTTTAAATATGAACGCTAAGTTTTTATTGTTAGAAGAAGATATAAAAGAAATGTTAGATGAAGATATTAAAAAGTTAGTAGATAAAGTAAACAATAAAGCTTGGGGTTGGATGAATGATACATACTGAAATCCTATCTATTTGTTTAAATCATGAACACTACAACAAAGTTCGTAGGTTTATTGATGTTGACATGTTTAATCACGAATATGGCATGGTATACACTCTAATAGAGAAAATACATGACAAATATCCTGAAAAGATACTAAATCTGCGAGAATTAAAGGTCATGTATGCTGACCTATATCCCGCAGTACCAAAGGCTACTAGGCAGAATATAGTGGATAAGATAGAAGAACTAGACGAAAATAGTTCCATATCGGAACTAAATTTTGATGCTATAAAAAACTTTTGGGCTAGGCAACAAGCAAAAGAAATAGGCGAAAAAGCCGTTGACATTTACACTGGTGCTGACAAAGACATAAGTAGTCTACGAAGATTAGTAGAAATGTTAGACGAACAAAACATGGTAGGTAGTGATACTTACAAACTTGTTGAAGAAGATATTGAAGAATTATTTACATTAAATAGTAATAGTGGAGAGTTTAAGCACAGGCTGTTAACGATAGCTGACAATGTTCCCGCTTTAGAAAGAGGTCACTTTGTTATTTTATTTGCTAGACCAGAGATAGGTAAGACGACATTTTCTAGTTTTAATGCATCTGGTTACATACAACAAGGAAAGAAAGTGACATACTGGGCTAACGAAGAACCCGCAGTAAGAATTAAACTTAGAATAGTACAATCATATTTTAATCAAACAAAAGAACATATTGCTGACAACTTAGAAAACTTTAAAGAAGAATACCTAACAAAAATAAAACCTTACTTAACAGTTTTTGATAGTGTAGGTACACACATTGATGAGATAAACGAGTATGCAAGAATTTATAAACCCGATGTAATGTTTATAGACCAACTTGACAAAGTTCACATAACTGGTAATTACAATAGAACAGATGAAAAATTAAAAGATGTTTATGTGAGAGCAAGAGAAATAGCAAAACGACATGATTGTTTAATGTGGGCTGTGTCACAAGCAAGTTATGAGGCAGAAGGTAAATCAATAATAGATTATTCTATGTTAGATAATTCGAGAACAGGTAAGGCGGGAGAAGCAGATTTAATTTTAGGTATAGGTAGAGGTGCTGACAACAATGATTTATCAGACCCTTATCGTTGCATAACAGTAAGTAAAAATAAATTAAATGGTTGGCATGGCTCAAGACATGCAAGAATAAGTATACAGAGGGGAGTTTTTGAAAGTGATAACGACAGTTGATGTAGAGACGACATTTGATGTTGATGACGAAAATAAAATAACATCTAGTCCATTTAATGGAAACAATTTAGTTTCTGTTGGCTATAAGATTGATGACAATCCAGTTGAGTATTTATGTTTTTATCATAGAGACGAACCACCAACACCTAATGCACAAAAGATTTTACAAAATGTTTTAAATAAAACTGATGTTCTTATAGGACATAACATAAAATTTGATTTTAGTTGGTTAGTACAATGTGGTTTTACTTACAACAAAAAATTACATGACACTATGGTTATGGAATATATTATGGCAAGAGGTATTAAGTGGGGATTTTCATTAGAAGATTGTTGTAAAAGAAAAGGTGTTGCACTTAAAAAAAGTGAACTAATTCAACCATTTATGAAGAATAGAGTATCATACGAAAGGATACCTTGGACAATAGTAGATGAGTATGGTAGACAAGATGTTGAAAGTACTTATCAATTAGCAATAGCACAGTTAAGTAAATTTAAAATGACTTGGGGAGATTTATATGACAACTAGCATTGTACCAACAATACAAATGTCAATGGAACTGACAAAAGTTTTATCTGATATTGAAATGAATGGTTTACATATTAACACTGAAATTTTAAATAACATAAAAGTTAAGTTTGAAAAAGAGTTAGTAGACTTACAAAAATATTTAAATGAAAAAGTAAAAATATTTATGGGTGATACTCCTATAAATTTGGATTCACCAGAAGATAGGTCTATACTTTTTTATTCGATGAAAGTTACTGACAAAAAAATGTGGGCTAGAAGATTTAATATTGGTTATGAAGAAAGAGGCAATACAAGAAAACCTAAAAGAAGAACTAACTTTGCTAGCATAAATGATTTTTATGTAGAAATAAATTCTTTAGCAAGACCACAATTTAAAACACATGGAACTGTATGCCATAATTGTGAGGGAACTGGTAAATACACTTACATGAAAAAAGATGGTACACCTAGTAATGTAAAAAGACATTGTAAAACTTGTGATACAAAAGGTTTAATATTTAGAAATACAGATGAAAGAGCGGGGCTTAAATTAAGACCTAGAAATGTTATTGATTGCTCTGCTATGGGATTTAAAACTGACAAAATAGTTTTAGAAAGTTATTTATCAACAACAAAAGGTGTACAGCACGAATTTTTAAAAAGGTATGTACGCTATTCTGCTATAAGAACTTACCTAAGAACTTTTGTTGATGGTATGCAAAAAGCTATTAGTAAAGACGGGATGGTACATCCCCAATTTATGCAATGTGTTACGAGTACTGGCAGACTATCTTCTCGTAATCCTAACTTCCAAAACATGCCTAGAGGCAATACTTTTCCTGTTAGAGAATGTGTTACATCTAGGTGGGAAGGTGGGAAGATACTAGAAGGTGATTATTCACAGCTTGAATTTAGAGTTGCAGGATTTTTAGCTAAAGATGAACAAGTTTTAAAAGATATAAAAAACAAAGTTGATGTTCATAACTACACCGCAAAGATACTTGGAGTGTCACGACAAAAAGCTAAGTCAGATACTTTTAAACCGCTATATGGGGGTATCTTAGGTACTCCAAAACAGATGCAATACTATCGTGCTTTTAAGAATAAGTATGCGGGAATAACTAGGTGGCATGGTGAATTACAAAACGAAGCACTTATGTCAAATAAGATAAGATTACCTAGTGGTAGACAATATTTTTTCCCTCATGTTGAAAGATTACGCAGTGGAAGTGTAACAAATTCTACTGCTATTAAGAACTATCCTGTACAGGGGTTTGCTACAGCAGACCTACTACCACTTGCATTAATTAATTTAAATAAGCTATTGACAAAAAACGAATTGAAGTCTATTATATGCAATACAGTACATGATAGTATCGTTTTGGATGTGTATCCAAACGAAGATAAACAAGCTATCGAAACTTTAAAGGAGGCTATGCTGTCTATTTCAGACGAATGTGAAAAGCGGTATGGTTTTAAATATACAATGCCAGTAGGAATTGAATTAAAAATCGGTGATGATTGGCTTAACATGAAGGAGATATATAATTCCGATGATTGAAAATAATACACAAATAAACGCAGTTACTATACCTACTGATGTAAGTAGTTTAAGTGATTCAGAATTAATGAAACTAACAGGACAGTTAGATAATACTAGCCAAGAGGGTTCAGTTCTATCTAGACTATCCATTAATTATCAAACAGAAGATGAAAATGATAATCCTCTACCAAGAGGACAATTCACTTTAAAAGTTGATGGTGATAGTGTATACGCTAAAACCGCAACATTTAGACCTTTTATGAGAATGTTTGCTTATAGTTACTGGGATAACAATGAAGAGGTGTTTACATCAAGTGTGCAAAGACCATCTTTAGGAGACCAGTTTCCAGATTCTCATGGGGGCTATAAGTGTGGGAAATTATCTAGAGAACAACTTGAGGCATTAGCTGAAAGTGACCCTCAAAGAGTAATCCAAAGTTCTATAAAATGTAATCAAGTTATGTACGGGGTTGCTGATATGGAAGGTAAAAAATCTGATGGAAAAGATGTTAGTTTAAAACAAATTCCTTGTGTTCTTTATGCTAAAGGTGTTAACTACATACCGATGAGTACAACATTAAAATCTTTAGCTACTCAAAAGAAACCAATGATACGAAACAATCTTTTATTATCTACTAAAAAGCAAAAATCTGGTGGTAACACTTTCTTTGCTATGGATATTAAGATTGGAGAATCAGTAGCAATGTCTGAACAAGACACTGTTTTACTAAAAGAATTTGCGGCTGTAACAAAGTCCGTAAATGAAGGCGTTATGGAGAAACATAGAACTGCTGTTAAACAACAAACTAAAGATGGCGACCACTCCCTAGCTATTGAGTTAGACGAATAACAGTATGTTATCTACTCTAATAGAGAATTTTCTCTATGACGCAGTTGGGGGGAAGTCTAAACCACTTTCCCCCGCTATCATTAAAGAGTTTCAAGAATCTTGCGGTAAAGCATTAGAAAAACAATTTAACGAACAAATGGATTGGCGTATTCGTATGTCTGGTCTAGGAAAACCTTTATGTCAACAGCAGTTAGATAAAAAAGGTATTAAAAAAGAATTTCAATACAACACAATAATAAAGTTTTTGATGGGTGATTTGCTAGAAGCGGTTGCTATAGCAGTTATGAGAGGTGCAGGAATAAACATAGAAAAGTTACAAGAACCTGTATCATTGAAAATAGGAGACATTGAATTAAAGGGTACGTACGATGTTAAAATAGATGGAAAAGTTTGGGATATAAAATCAGCAAGTCCTGCAAGTTTTCTTAGTAAGTTTGGTGAATATGGTAGTTACAATAAGATAAAAGAAAATGATTCTTTTGGTTATATTATGCAAGGGCATATGTATAGTGAGGCTGATAACTCACCTTTTGGTGGTTGGATAGCTGTAAATAAAGTTACAGGAGAATTTGCGGTATGTGAAGCTCCAGAAGACCAACAAGAAGATAGAAAAGATATGTTAGAACAAGCTAACGAAACAATTAAAACGCTTAATTCTAAAGCTAAATTTGAGAAGTTATTTACAGAAATAGAAGAAACTTATGTACCTAAATCTGGTAAACAAAAAGGAATAAGAATACCTACAGGAAATACAACATTAGAAAGTACTTGTGGTTATTGTGAATTTAGAAAACATTGTTGGCCTAAAGCTGTATTACATGAAAAAGTTACATCTAAAGCTAAATCTAAACCTTTTGTTTGGTATAACAAATTAAAAAATACAGAGGTAAAAAATATATGAACGTACTATGGTTATCAAGCCCTTTTCGTAAAGATGATATACTAACTAATAAAGATGCAGTTTGGGTATACACCGAAAATGAGTTAAGAGAAGGTGGTGGGGAAATGCGAGAATTTATGAGAAGTGCAGAAAACTGTCATCCTCTTATAACAAGAGAAACAGTAGGTAAAGACGGGTATTACAGAGAAGATAATGTACCTAGAAAAACTAGAACAATACATAATCATTTTAATTCATTACACATAAGAATTAAACAAGGTAAGTTAGCTATTCTACCTACTATAGAAATTAACGAAGCAATAATAGAATTAGAAAAACACGCACCTATGTTAGCTAGTGTATTTGTAAATAACATTGATTTAACAAATAAATTTAGAATGAAAACGCTTATATGACACTAAGAAAAGGCTTTAGGTCTGAATTTGAACGGGGTTTTGCTCATTGGTTGATAAAAAACAATGTTAAATATGACTACGAAAAGTTTTACTTAGAATACCAACCCAAGATTAAACGCTACACTCCCGATTTTTACCTCACTAAACAAGATATATACATAGAAACAAAAGGATTTTTTGATTCAGCAGATAGAAAAAAACATTTACTTGTTAGAGAACAGAATCCAGATATTGATATTAGATTTTTATTTGTAAATGCTAATAATAAACTTAACAAATCCAGTAAAACAACTTATGGTGCATGGTGTGACAAAAATAAAATACTCTGGGCAGAAAAAAGGATACCTCAAGAATGGTTATAGATAATATAGAATTAGAAACAGAAAAAATGTCTTTACTACCTAATAAGTTTTATCTTATAATGACACCATCAGCAGATGGACAAGCATTTGATGTAACTGCATATGATACTACTGACCCGAAAAAACCTATACCATCAGCTTTTTTTGTTTTAAAAGGTCTTATGGATATTATTGATACGGATTTAGATGGTGTAGTACAGAAAGGTCAAATGTCTGTAATGGATAAAATGGTTCAGTTAGAATCTAGAGAAGGGGAAATTACTTCTGAAATGCTATCTGATAATATAGAAAAAGTTAAAATAGGAAAATTAAATTGAGTATTGTATCAGAAAATAAATCTAGTAGCATAAAGAAATTAAGAGAAAGTGATTTTTCTGTAACTAAATTTAATAAAGATTTGTCATATGGTAAAAAACATGAAAAGCTTGTAATGAAATCTATGGAAAACTTTGAATTAAAAACAGATAGAATGGCACATAAAACAGGTAATGTGTATGTAGAATTTCAATCTAGAGGTAAAGATAGCGGTATTCGTACTAGTAAATCTGATACATGGATATTTAAAATAGTCAGTAAAGGTGATAGGCATTTGTTTTCTATACATATTCCTTTATCAAGATTAAAAAAATTAGTTAGTAAAGACTATAGAATTTTACCGGGCGGTGATAATTTAACATCAAAAGGTTATCTTATACCTCTTGTAGATTTAATAGGAGTATAATAATGGAAGATAAAATACAAACAAAAGTACACGCACCATTTGGGCCAATGCTCATGGAATTTACTATACCACAACCTTATGTAGATATGTTTAATAAGTATGCAGATAACATAACTAAAAGTGTAGAGAAATCAAAACAGTTAGACCATTCTAATAATCTTGTAGGTAATGTAAAACAAGAACATAAAATTGAAGAACATTTATGGCAAGAAAAACCTAAAGGTGTAGAACAAAGCTTTTTTACTTGGGTTGCTAGTTGTTCAAATGTTTATGTTAAAACACATTTGCAACGTCAAGGTGATGAAGAAGATAATCAAAAAATGAAAAATAAAAATATTAAAAGTCTTAACTTACATAACAGTTGGATTGTTAATCAAGTAGCGGGGGATTTTAATCCTCCACATATGCATAGTGGTTTATTATCTGCGGCGGGTTGGTTAAAAGTTCCCGAATCTATTGAAAAAGGAGAAGAAAGAGAAGAGGCAGGTTGGATAGAGTGG